>Ga0310810_10000090_pt1 | contig 93244 bp, 84 predicted proteins | sample NCmetagenome_FD_207641 | JGI IMG/M metagenome (GOLD analysis project Ga0310810, IMG submission 207641) | Soil microbial communities from experimental microcosm in Duke University, North Carolina, United States - NC | ecosystem: Engineered > Artificial ecosystem > Soil microcosm > Unclassified ... | reverse complement strand
CAAGGTAGGAGGTACCGTTTTCCACGCCGACATCATGCAGCACGCAGATATTGGGATGATTGAGTGAGGAGATGGAGCGCGCTTCGCGCTCAAACCTTTGGCGCGCATCGGCATCTTTCGCCAGGTGTTCCGGCAGGATCTTGACCGCAACTGTGCGATCTAACCGGGTGTCCCGCGCGCGGTAAACTTCGCCCATCCCGCCCGCGCCGATGGCCGACTGAATCTCGTAAGGACCTAGTTTTGTACCGGCAGTGAGCGCCATCCGTGCGCCCGATTATATCGGAATCAATCGGAGACTAAAGATCGCGAGTACGTGCTTCTGTATTGCGACGGCTAGACGGAGTTCGGGAAATTAGAAGTAGCATTACAGAAACAAGCCCCGGTTACCTGCCGGGGCTTTTCTTCAGGTACTTGTGACAACTAATCGGCGTCTATCGGATCGAGATATCGCCGGATCCAGTGTGAACGCTCACAAGAGGTCCGCCACCCTGCACCTTTCCAACAATCTTGTGTTGGGGGGTATCGTGTACCCGCCCTTGTACCGTCGTAGCGACAGGATGATCGAGATCGATATTGCCTGAACTCGTCGTTAAATCCACATCAAAGGCCGATTGCTCAGGCAAGCGCAGATGCACATTTCCGGACCCAGTTCGAACAGACCATTCATTCTTTTGCGTGCCTTCGGCTGTAATGTCGCCGCTGCCGGCTTCCGCTTGAAGGCCGCCGTTGATACCACGCACCTGAATGTTCCCCGATCCGGTATGCACCGAAACGTCGCCGCTTCCAGTTTCTTCGAGTTCGATGTCTCCACTTCCGGCGCTGGCGCGAATCGCGCCGTTCAGATCACGACCACGCACATTGCCCGAACCGGTTTGCGTTTGGATGTCGCCATTCAGAGACCGCAATTGCATGTCACCAGACCCGCTTTCGAGATCGACTCCACGCTTCAGTCCTTCGACGTCCTGGTTTCCGGAGCCGCTGTGTGCGCGAACCGCAGTGTCGGCAGGCGCGGTGATCTCGTAATCGATTGCGACGTTCTGCACGTTCACATAGTCGACGCGAACATTGTTTCCAGACTGACTGACCGGCGGATTCTTCTGAATCTCTTCCACCTTGGCTTTCTTATCGCTTGAAAAAAGCCAGGATGTGCCAACGTGAATTTTCCCGATGATTTTTACGGTTCCGGCTGCACCGGGACGAATCATGATGTCGCCGGAATGCGTGAGCACTTCCAGCTGAACAGGCCCGTTGACCTGGAAAGTTTTTTCGAAAGTTCCGTCAACGGAAGCGGCGCTGACCCCAGCCGTCAAAGCGATGAGGAGAAGGAGCGGCAACGAACGACGGAGCACGGAATACAGACGCTGGTTGATCATATTCAAGCGACTCCTGTGATGGAAATCGAGCTGCAACTCTGATCTCTAGAATCATCGGCAGCGGCGTGAGTCGAGAAGCGTCAGGCCCAGGATTGCATCCTGAAGCCCGACGCATGAGAGCTGAAGCCCCTTTACTGCAGTACGACTTCTTCGCCTTCCTTCAAACCGCTCAGCAGCTCAGTCTTGGCGCCGTTTGAGATGCCAATATTGACCGCCACCTTGCGCTTGCCTTCCTTGCCCTTTGGATCAGGTATTTCTACCGATGCCTTCTTGTCCTTGTCGTAAAGGATTGCGCCTTCCGGGATCTGCAGGACATTTTTATGTTCTTCCAGGATGACCTCGGCATTGGCCGTCATGTTGGCTTTTAATTCGCCGCCTGGATTGTTGATGGAAACGCGAACTTCAAAAGTCGTGACGTTGTCCTTCTCCACGCCCATCGGAGAAATCTTGGTTACCTTGCCGGAGAACGTCTTGTCTTTGAACGATTCGACCTTGATGCGAGCCGGCTGCCCGAGATACACCTTGCCGATGTCGCTCTCGTCCACCTTGCCTTTGACGTAGACCTCGCTGGTATCGCCCATGGTCATGACGAGGGTGGCGGTTGATCCCAATACTAGAATTGAGCTGACCGCATCGCCGACTTCAACGTCCCGTGAAAGAAGAATTCCATCGATGGGTGCCACGATGGTCGTGTAGTTGAGTTGCTCTTCAAGCTGCTTCAAGTTTGCGCGATCTTGCGCGACCTGCGCCCCTGCTTGGCCGATCTTGGCTTTGAGCACCGAGAGCTGTGCCTTAGCTACGTTCTGCTTGTTCAGTGCAAGCTCGTAATTCTTCTGCGCATCGTCGAGCGCAGAGGCCGATACCACGCCTTCCTTGGCCATCCCCTGAGCACGTTCATAGGCACGCTTCAGCAATGGCACATCCGGACCTTCGGCATCGACTTTTGCGCGATCGAGGTCAGCCCGAGTTGCGTTCGAGCTTGCCTCCGAGGCCTCCATTTGCGCGCGGGCTTGTGCGACTCTCGCCTGGATTTCTTCTTTATCGAGCTCAGCTAAAACCTGACCCTTTTTCACCCGGTCGCCAGCATCTACAGCAAGGCGCTTCACAATTCCGCTAGCCTTCGATTTGATTTCAATCTTGGTGATTGGCGTGATCTTGCCGGTGGCAACGACGCTCTTCGCCAGGTCGCCTTTTTCCACTTTGGCCAGCTTGGAGGGATCGATCTTCGTGCCACTGCGGGTGGCTGCGATGACGCCAACCGCGGCAACCAGTACCAGCACCGCTACAACGACACCTATAATGATTCTTTTGCGCCGTTTCTTCTTTCCGTTACCGTTACCGTTCACATCTTCCTCCTGCCGCGAGTCTGGGCGGCATCGCGCTCAATGGTGGATACGAGAGTTACTTCCGATTAGTTCCTGAAAAGGTAGAAAACTGAAGCCTTATGATTGTTTCACTTCTTAGACTTAGACCGAAAGGGAATTAAAAAGAAAGCGAGGCAAATTCCCCGGCCGCACGCTTTTTTGACTTTTAGTCCGGACCACCTGCCCGGAAGGCGAATTTAGGCCTTCTAAGTCGTTGAATTACATGGATCTTTACAAGACTCTGTCCCCTCCAGCGGCCTACCCAAGGTAGAATGACGAAATCCCATGATTGCCTACGTGCTGCTCCGGGTGTTGTTCATCATGCTCCTGGTGGCAGCCAACGCTTTTTTCGCAGCAGCCGAGTTTGCTCTCGTGAGCGTGCGCGAGACGCGCATTCTTCAGCTGATTGAAGCCCACCGCATCGGCGCCCGAACTGTCCTCAAACTCCACCAGCACCTGGATCAGGTCGTGAACGGAGTTCAACTTGGGGTGACGGTCGCTAGCTTAGCGCTTGGCTGGGTCGGCGAACCTCTGCTGGCTACCCTCATTCAGGGAACGATCGGCAAGATTCCTTACGCCGCAGTTTATTCGCACGCGATCGCGATCGTTGTAGCTTTCATCCTGATCACTGGCCTGCACGTGATCCTTGGCGAGTTAGTTCCAAAGTCGCTGGCCCTGCAACGCGCTGAGCGCGTCGCCCTGGCCGTTGCTGGACCTATGGATGTTTTTCTCACGATTACCCGGCCGCTAGTTTTCGCAATGACCGGCGCCGCCAAAGGCGTCCTGCGCGCTTTGGGGCTTCGCGAAATTCGCCACGGGGCTGTGCACTCGCCAGACGAATTGCGCCTGATCGTGACTGCTTCTCATCAGTTCGGCCAATTGGCAGCTGTTCCTGAGGAAATGATTCTGAACTCGCTCGATCTTGAGAATGTGTCCGTTCGCGAGGTCATGGTTCCACGTACGAAGATATTTTCTCTTCCCGCGGACTTGAGCCTCGACGAAGCTCTGGCTCGCGTGGTCGAAGAGCAGCATTCGCGCATCCCTGTGTACGACCCGCAACGAGGGCCTGAGCACATCATCGGCGTTCTTTACGCAAAAGACTTAATGCGATGGACACGACTTCGCCTGGCATCGAGTCCTACCTCCGCGACGGCCCAGCGGATTGCAATCATGCAGATCAGCCAGATCATGCATGATGTGCTCGTCGTTCCCGAAACGAAGCCGCTTACCGATCTCTTAACCGAGTTCCGCGAACGCAAACGGCATCTAGCCGTGGTGGTCGATGAGTTCGGATCGACAGCCGGCGTAGTCACTGTTGAAGATGTACTTGAGCAGATCGTCGGCGAGTTGGAGGACGAGTTCGATGTGCCTCCGCCGAAGCAGCCACCTTTAGGTACAGATGCGCCGTTAATCTTTGAGGGCTCCTACAATCTCCTGGATCTCGAGAGTCAGCACAACCTGGTTCTCCCGCGTAACGGCAGCTTCGAAACACTCGCTGGTTTTGTTATGGCTCGCTTGCAAAGGATCCCACGAATTGGCGATTTCTTCGACTACGAAGGGCATCGTTTTACGGTAGAGGCAATGGAAGGACATCGCATCGCACGAGTCCGCATTGAGCACGCTCCTGCCGAGGAAGAAAAAGCAAGCTCCCGTCCATTCAGCAATACGGCGTGAACTAGCGCGCGAGCTGCTCACGGATAAATCAACTGGCTGTGTTACTCTCGCTCTTCCCAGCATAGAGCTTTGCCTGGAGACCTGAAACCTGACGCCTGCGTGATCCATGTTTCGCTACGTTCTCCATCGATTACTCTTCACACTGCCGGTGATCTGGCTGGTTGTTTCGATCGTTTTTCTTCTGATCCATTTCGTTCCCGGAGATCCGGTCCAGCAGATGCTGGGTGAGGGAGCAGCTTCGGCGGACATCGAAGCGACCCGCCACGCCTACGGTCTCGATGTTCCTCTCACGCAGCAATACTTGAATTACTGGAAGGGAGTTCTTCACGGAGATCTTGGCCGCTCCCTTCGTCTGAATCAGGGAGTCAGCCATCTGATCGCGCAACGCTATCCCTACACGCTTCAACTCACTTTGGCATCGCTTCTCGTGGCGATTGTTCTGGCCATCCCCGCGGGAGTTCGCTCCGCTAGGCATCGCAATCAATGGGACGACCGCACACTCAGCGTGATTAGCCTTTTTGGTTTGTCCTTTCCTAATTTCGCGCTCGGCCCCGTGCTCATACTTCTGTTCGCGATCAAGTTAGGATGGCTCCCGGTCTCCGGTTCCGGCTCGCTCGCTCATCTGGTTCTGCCTGCAATCACTATGGGAGGTGCGCTGGCCGCCATTCTTACCCGGATGGTTCGAACTTCGATGCTCGAAGAACTCGGACAGGACTACATCCGCACGGCCCGAGCAAAAGGTTTGAACGAGGACACGGTTGTCTATCGCCACGCGTTGCGCAATGCGCTGATCCCGATCATCACGGTTCTGGGGCTGCAATTCGGTGCGCTGCTCGCAGGTGCGATCGTGACAGAAACGATTTTTTCCTGGCCTGGCATTGGACGTTTGACCGTACAGGCAATCGGCAATCGAGATTATTACCTAGTGCAGGGATGCATTCTGGCAATCGGATTGACGTATGTCGCAGTGAACTTCCTGACAGACTTTGCATACTCGCTTGTGAACCCGAGGATACGGCAATGAGAAAGCTGAATCCAAATCGCTATTTGTCACCGATAAGACGTGCTGCAGTTTGTTGTTTGTTCGGACAATTGTTTGCCGTTGGTTCGCTCGTCGGATCCCAGACGATTCGAACGAAGATTGACGACGAGAAATATTCAGTCTTTTCAGCTGCTCTTCAACATTTCAGCACGACGGTCATGGGAGCGCCATCTCTACTGCTAATTGATGGAGAGACAACTTGGCACGATAACATTCAGGCTGCGCTGGATGAGGTTCGCCATCCAACGCCTATGCCACAAGTAAGAGATCCGGCCCTCACACGCCGAATCGATCCTGATAAGGTTCGCGAGAAATCGCGATGGCTCAAAGAGCATGACAAGAGAATTCTCCTGAACCCAGCCGACTTCGCTCAGCAAATCTCGAAAGAAACGATAGTCTCATGGGTACACGAATGCTATAAACCGGCAGTCTTGCAGAATGCGTTTAAGGTCAGCGCGAAAACCATAGTTATTACCGCGGAAGACTGGCAGCGACTGGGAGCTGGTGAGGAAAAATCGTATCGAGATTTCAGGAAGAAATTCCTGCGTAGTTACGGTGACAATGCGGTCATCGAACTTTCTGGAGTTGGTTTTAATAATGAACACACGCAAGCCGTAGTCGAAATTGGCTATGTGATACCGGATCGTGTGGGAGGAGAAGGTTACTTTTTACTACTCGAGAAAGGCAACGATACATGGAAAGTGCGATGTGCGCTGCTTGCGTGGTTATCCTGAACTGCTCAATCTAAAATCTTGTCGAGTAATCCCATCTCGCTTCCCCGTCTCGCCCGTCACAACGTTCTTGCCACGATTGGCGTCATTCTGGTCGCGTTCTTCCTCATCTGCGCTCTCTTTGCGCCGCTTATTTCGCCGCACGATCCTGCTTTCATCGAGTTGCCCAACCGACTCGATCCACCCTCGGCCGCGCACTGGGCGGGAACCGACGAACTTGGCCGCGACATCCTCTCGCGTCTTATCTATGGCGCTCGAATTTCTATGTTCGTCGGCGCGAGTGTCGTTGTGTGCTCACTTTTTCTCGGACTCATCGTCGGATCATTGGCTGGCTATTACGGCGGTCGCATCGACCGCTTCGTCAATATCGTTCTCATGAATGCGTTTCTCTCGTTTCCGGGGATTCTCATTGCGATTGCTTTTGTCGCCTTTCGCGGACCTGGCATCTTCAATCTTGTGCTTGCTCTCTCCATCGGAGGGTGGGTGGGCTACGCGCGCCTGGTTCGCGCTCAAGTGCTCGCCACGCGAGAAAAGGAATATGTCGAAGCCGCGCGTGCTCTCGGAGCCAGCGACCTTCGCATCGTCACGCGTCACATTTTGCCTAACATCATTCAGCCCGTAATTGTGCAGGCAGCGATCGGCATGGCTGGAGCGATCTTGGCCGAGGCGACCATGAGCTTTCTCGGTTTGGGAGTTCCGCCTCCCACTGCGAGCTGGGGGTCGATGCTTAACGATGCGCGTTCGCATCTGTTCGACGCTCCGCATCTGGTATTGTTCCCGGCCGGTGCGGTCATGCTGGCTGTTCTGGCTTTCAACTTTATTGGAGACGCGTTGCGCGATGTACTAGATCCACGGTCTCGCATCGAGGCTGGTTTGTGATCACCCATCCGATATGGAGAACGTAATGAAATTGTTCCGCTACTTCGTCCTCTTCATCTTCGTCACATGCTTGTCGTATGCTGCGTTGGCGCAAACGAAGGAACCATCGTCTCCGCCTGTCCTCAATATTCCGGCCGCTGCGCAAGCCGGACCAAACTTCGATGTGAAAACTGCAACGGATGCATGGCTCGCTTCGGTTCCGCCGGAGAAGAAGGCAAGATCCGATGCTTACTTCGAAGGCGGCTATTGGCTCCAGCTCTGGGACTTTTTGATTTCTGCTGCAATCCTCCTTTGGATGCTCCAGAGTCGATTCTCCGCGCGCATCCGCGATTGGGCGGAACGAATCACGCAACGCAGAAATCTTCAGAGCCTTCTTTACTTCCTTCCATTCGCTTTTGTATCTACCGTGCTGCAGTTTCCCATGACGGTATACGAAGGCTATTTCCGGGAGCACAAATATGCACTGCTGAACCAAACTTTCGGTCCTGGTTCGTTGAGTTCCTCATTTCTCTTGTCATCGGACTCATCATTGGTGCAATCGCCGTAACCGGATTGTTCGCGATTGTGCGCCGCCTCGGTAAAAATTGGTGGATCTGGGGAGCAGTTGTCGCGATCATCTTTCAGGCAGTGATCGTTCTGCTTTATCCCATCCTGATCGCGCCTCGTTTCAACAAATACACGCCTCTGGCTGACGAGAAAATCAAAAAATCCATCCTCAGCATGGCTCATGCCAACGGAATTCCGGCGAACGACGTGTACCAGGTGGACGCGTCACGCCAATCCGATCGCGTCAGTGAGCGGATTTCTGGGCACCGAGCGCGTCACGTTGAACGATAACCTTCTGCGGCGTTGCACTCCGGAAGAAATCCAGGCCGTCATGGGACATGAGATGGGACATTACGTGATGAATCACATTTACAAGAGTCTGCTTTTCTTCGGAGTTCTATTCGCCGCTGGTTTTGCCTTCCTGAACTGGAGCGTGAACTGGTGTCTGGCTCGCTGGGGCAGCCGATGGGGAATTCGCAGCATGACCGATATCGCCGTCCTCCCGTTAGCTGTGCTCCTGCTCTCGTTGTTTTCATTCGTGACTACTCCCATCACCAACAGCTGGGTTCGCGGCCAGGAATACGAAGCCGACATTTTCGGGCTGAATGCCAGTCGACAGCCGGATGGCGAGGCCGCCGTCGATTTGAAACTGGGCGACTATCGCAAGCTCGATCCCGGACGGCTCGAAGAAATCTTTTTCTTCGATCATCCGAGCGGTCGCACGCGCATCACCGCCGCCATGCGTTGGAAAAAAGAAAACATGATACCGATGCAGCCAAACACTCCATCAGCGCTGGGCGTCCATTAAGGCCAAAACCCGCGTCTGGCCTGCAGTTCCGCTCCTTTGGTAACCGGTAACGTTACCGGTTTCTGCTGGTTCGTCCGCAATACTTGTCGCAACATTTCCCGAAGCCCCGTGTTTGAGGGAAATGAGCGGCCGAAGAGCTGCGAGGCATCAACCAGCGACAGAGGAGATATCAAGACATGAAGAACGTCCCAAAAAGCTTACTTATGACTGCAGCCCTGGCGGCCTTCGTGCTGCCCGCAACCGCGCAGAATACAAATTCTCCGCGCATTGATCAGCGTGAACAGAACCAGCAGCAACGAATTGGAGAAGGCGTTGAAGATGGCTCTTTAACAGCCGGAGAAGCAACCCGACTCGAGCGCAAAGAGGCTGCCATCAACAGGGAAGAACGGCGCATGAAAGCCGACGGCAACCTGACGCCGCAGGAACGCGCACGCCTGACCCATCAGCAGGACGTGATGTCGCGCCGCATCTATGCTTCGAAGCATGACGCACAGCGCCAGAATATGCATCCCAGAACCGAAATCGGGGAGCGCAAAGAGAATCAACAGAGACGAATTGGTGAAGGCATCGAGAATGGTTCCCTGACTCCACGCGAAGCCTCGCGTCTCGAGCGAAAAGAAGCGGCTCTCAATCGTGAGACACGCCAGATGCGCGCGGAAAACGGCGGCACTCTGACGCCCGCAGAAAAAGCCAAGGTCAATCGGCAGCAGAATCATTTATCGCGCGACATCTACCACGAGAAACATGACCGGCAACACCGGTAAACGACGTCTCTCGCTTGCAGGCTCCCGCTGAACCGGGAGCCTTTTTCTTTATGCTTCTTTTTCTATGACCTCTCGTCTAATCCGCATACCAACTCTGCTGCGGAGGAATCCGATGATTGCGCGTATCTGGAAAGGCGTTGTTCGTGAGGCTGACAAAGACATTTACCACGAGTACCTAAAGAAGACTGGTCTCAATGAGTACGCCTCCACGCCGGGTAACCACGGTGTGTACACGCTGCGACGCGTCTCGGAGGGGAAGTGCGAATTTTTGTTGCTCACGCTTTGGGATTCATGGGACGCCATCAAGGCGTTTGCCGGATCCGACTACGAAAAAGCGGTCTACTATCCCGAAGACGATCGCTATCTGCTTGAGAAGCAGCCACTGGTTGAGCACTACGAAGTTCTTGGGTCCTTTATTCACTGACCAAACGCAAAATATTTTTGCGTCTCCGGGTAGATCGACTTGCATTCGCGACGCAGTCTGACGGCGGATTCGGCCTGTATGGATAAACCCTGCCGTCTTGTTTCCGCGACCATGTACAATTCCCCTTCGCTTCAATGACCCAAACGCCCGCACGCAAGCTCATCATTGCCATTGACGGACCTGCTGGCGCCGGAAAAAGCACCATTGCTTCTCGTCTGGCGCGCAAACTTGGATACGTCAATCTCGAAACCGGCGCGATGTATCGCGCTCTTGCTCTTAAGGCCATTCAGTGGGATCTCTCCTTCGAAGACGAAGCTGCCCTCGTTTCCATGGCGCACGAATCCCATGTCGAACTGGAACCGACCATCGGGGGTAATCGCGTCCTTCTCGATGGCAAAGACGTTTCTTCGCGGATCCGCGAACGTGACGTAACCGAAGCGGCGTCACGCGTCTCTGTGCACCCCAAGGTTCGCGAATGGATGGTCGCCCGTCAGCGCGAAATGGGTGCGGGCGGTGGGATTGTTATGGAAGGACGAGACATTGGGACGAAGGTCTTTCCGAATGCTGATCTAAAAGTATTCCTCGATGCAGACCCGGTCGAGCGTGAACGTCGAAGGCTGCTCCAGCATCCGCTTCAAGGCCAATCCGCCGAATCCATGGCCGCCGAGCTTCGCGAACGCGATCGCCGTGATCGCACTCGCGTCAACTCTCCTCTGGTCGCTGCAGCCGATGCTACTGTAATCGACTCCACTCATCTATCCGAGGACGACGTACTGGCGCGCGTCGATCAACTTGTGCAGAACGCACTTGCGAACGTCGCAGCTGGAAAATAGTTCATTCAGCAAAAAGCGGCAGGGAGTCCCTGCCGCACGTTGAAGATCGAGTGAACCGGTTCTAATTTTCCGTCACATCCGGTGCTGGTTTCGCAGGTACTGCTGGTTTTGGCATTTTGCCTCGATTCACAGCAGGTGGAGTGCTAGGAGTCGGAGGAACCGGAACAGAAACCGATTCCCGTCGCAAGGTGATGTTGCCGTGTTCGTTGTTGATTACGATTCGCGGTCCGCCTTCTCCGACATTTCCGTTCACGGAATGATCGCTGTGATTTTCTTCAACCTTTAACTCTGAAAATTCCGTATCGATATCGCCGCCTCGGCTTCGCGCTTCCAAATGGAAAGTTGCTTTCGCCGGTACAGCGACGTCAATGTCACCTTTTCGGTTCTCGATCTGGACGCTGCCCAGTGAACTGAACGAGACGTTCACTTCACCATTCGAATCCTGCAATCGCAAGTCGCCGGCCAACTGTTCTAACTGAATGTCCTTGGAACGAGTCGTTAACCGCATCGGTCCAGTCAGTGAACTCGCCCGCAAGTCTTTCGAATCAAGATCAAGATCGCCATCGAGTTTCGAGAACTCCATGTCGGTGCGCGATGAGCGGAAGGAAACTGTTTTATCCACTTTCGCAAGGTGCACGTGTTCCATGAATTCGCCGTTCAAACGTACCGAGCCCTTTATCTCGGAGAGCGTCACTTCACTGGCCCGCCCATCAATCGCGAAGTCTCCTCCGACCTTTTCTGCTCGCACCGACGTGCCGGACAGGTTCAATTCCACATTGCCAGTGATGTTCTCCAGGCTAACCGTGCCGCGTTGGGTCGTAATCTGAAGATTGCCTTCTCGATCTGTGATGTCCACATCGCCGCGATGCGAAGTAATTACGACATCGGCTTTCCGCGGCATTGTGATATCCATGTCGGTCGTTACGCCGTGCTCGCCCGCGCCGTTGGTGTTTCCATTGATCGTGAAGATTTTGTCGTTCACGCCGATTTCAGGTTTGGTCTGCGTGTTGTACTTGTCCGCATCTTCCTGCTTATCAGCTCGAATTCGTTTATGCACGGAGACATGAATCTTGTTGTCGGTCGATGTGTTGATGGTGATAGCTCCACGTTCTACGTTCACTCGCAAGCTGCCGCCCGCAGGGAAGGCTTGTTCGAGATCGTCACTGTACTCGTAACTGTTCCCAAACACGGGGAAGTCTTCGCCATCAATATTGATCTCATCCCCAATCGCATTCCAGTTCACCTTGGCGGCTTGCGTAGCAATCAAGCCTGCGACGACGAGGAAGATGATCAGGAACACTCCGCCTACACCGATTCCGCGCGGCCGCACTCCCGCACGTTGCGCCTGCTGATATTCCAGGAACTTGATGACGCCCCAGATGATCAGCAACACAGGCCAGAAGCGGGCGAAGACGTGTGCCAGCGTTCCCCAATGCAGCATTCCCATCGTGCCCATCAGGAAAAGGATCCCGAGCAGGATGAGAACCACTGGCCCCGCGAACGAACGCTGTCGTTGCGGCGGCGGCACGACCGGCGGTGGCGCGACCGGGCTAGCCATTTTGCACCTCGCTCGGCGGTGTTGGAGGCACCGATGAAACCGTCCCAGCCGGCGGTACCGATCCCGGAGGATTCACGGGCAGCACTTCTACATGCCCTTCGGTCGACGCATTGCTCTGCATCAATTTGATTCCGCCGATCACCAGCAGAAGCACCGGCCATGTGCGATGAAAAGATACGGCTCTCAATTGGCTCAGCAGGAACAGCAGGCCCAGCGTGGTCATCAAAGCTGGTCCCAGCAAGCCCTGCGCACGGCATCGAGCGCAGTTGCATCCTGCGACCGGACCGAGCATTCCCCAGCGTTTGGCGAACATCCATCCGCCAAGTCCAAGCAAGAGCAGCGGCCATAGACGGCCGATCCCGAAATCCCATGGCCCTATCGTGTGCAGCAGAAAGAGAGTCCCGAGTACGATCAGGACAATCGCTCCCGTTGGTACAGACGAGAGTTCCCGCTTATCTCCTACGCTGAACGCTTTCCCCAAACCGAATGGATCTGGCGCCGGTTGCCCCATCTGGAGCGCTTTCGCGGATCGCACCGCATCCACGATCTGGTACAGGTAAAAGAATGCGATAGCAACGCCGAAGACTGCGCCCATCGCTTCGCTACCGTTTTCATCGCTGGTGCTCACGCCTGCGATCAAAAGCGCAAAAATCACCAGATGAGCGAGTCCCTTCGCATACTGCCCGCAGTACACCGCTCCCACACCAAAGGGGAAGAATCCGGCAAGCACTCCCGCGAGCCCCGGACTTGGCCCGCCGCCCGGCTGCGCAACTCTCGCCGCGTTCGGATCCACTACTGGCTGATATGTCGCTTGCGGCGGCTGTACGCCCGCCATTCGATCTGCGAGACAGTTCTCGCAGTAAATCACTCCCTTGACCGGCCTGGTGCAGTTCGCGCACAGCGCTTTTCCGCACGTGCGGCAATAGGCCACCGCTGATTGATCAGCATGATTGGCGCAGTTCATACGTACCTCCTGATCGTGGTCACCGTCACTTCAGGCGGACTATCGGGAACAGAAGCGAGCGTCGGCTGATTCTCACCCCTGCTGTAGTTGCGTTCCTGTCGTTGCTCTGGTTGTCCACTGGTGTTGTTATTCTTGCGCTGCTCTCTTTCTGACGGGCCCGGCTCTGCTGGCTGGGTCGCCCGTTTCAACTCCCGAACTCGCGATTCGATTTCATACACGAACCGGATGTTCTCGTAGTACTTCACGATCTTGCCGCTGGTGGAGTAGTAGGTCCGCTTGATTGCGGACGGACGCAAATCCACGTGCGCCAGATCCGACGGCTTCACTCCCGCCACGCTCAATGCTACGGAGAGCGAGAAAAATACCATGCCGAACGACATGGCAAAGCGTGGCTGACGAATAGTGGCGAACACCGGGCTGACGATCGAATCCACCCATTCGCGAGCGCGTTCGGTCCATGGAGTCTTTACTCCCTCCTTGGTTCCGAGTAGAGGTAACCGCGCGCTGTCGACACCTGAGGTGTCAGCGAGGATTCGGGCCACGAGCGACGGAGGCGGTTCGACGACCGCGAGCGACTTCATCCACTGCTGGCCTGCCACCGCGTCCGCGAACAAAGGTCCGCACACGAGACAGATCCTGGAGTGGTTCTGGAAGCTCTCCAGTTTGGGGCCGGTCAGAATGCCATCCAGAGCATCGCTCAGGAGGCTATCGAACTCGGCGCACTGCATACCGTTTTTGCTTTCGCCTGGCATCACATCACCTGCCTATATGTACGTTGTAGGAGGCGCGCAAGTTCCGCCCGCCCCCGGTTTATTCTTGATTTCACAGTACCTTCCGGAACCTTCAGCACGACCGCAATCTCCCGGTAATCCATGTCCTGTAAATCCCTTAGAATGACCGCCTCGCGTAGTTCGGGCGACAGTTTCTGGAGGGCCCCGTGAACCACCTCGCCGGCCTCACGGCTCTGGGCGCGGGAATCCGGCGTGGGACCCGTATCCGCGATCGCGTCCCCGAGCGGCATGGAGTCTTCGTGTTCCGAGGGAGCGGCATCCAGGGAGTCGGTTTGCCGGTCCTGCCGGGTCTTGCGGAAGTGGTCGACCAACAGATTTCGGGTGATCGTGGTGACCCACGTCATGAAAGCACCCTTGCTCACGTCATACGAGCCGAGGGTGCGGTACATCTTGATGAAGACCTCTTGGGTGAGATCTTCGGCGTCGTGCGAAGTGCCGGCAAACCGGTAACAAATGTTATAGATACGCCGGTTGTAGCGCTGGACGATTTCCTCCCACGCCACGGCGTCGCCTGCAATGCAGCGACGGACCAGCGATCCGACGACCTGCGCGTCTTCCAACCAGCACTCCTGGAACTCCCGATCAAGCCCCGCCCGCGGGCACAGCATCTAGGCAGAGCTACGCCTTTACCTTGCTATCACGAAATACGTAAGCTCGTGGATCGAAGTTCCCTTTGAAAATCCTTTGTTTTCATGAAGCGAGGCATTGTAACAGGCGGTTTTTCGCCGCCGCGAAGAGAGGGTGAAAGCGACGTCGCTAGATTCCGATGCCCTTCAATTTCTGTATTTGTCATTCCGAGCGCAGCGAGGAATCTGCAAGTGTCCCATCTCTCCCAAGGACTGAATGCTGAGCGCTGAATGCTGAATGCCCCAGCACTCACCGCGCGCCGCTCATCGCCCTCACACCCCAAATCGCTCCCGTGCCAGTCAGCGCGATGAACAACACACCGATCGCGTGTCCGGTCATATCACTCTTGCTCCAGCCCTGGAGCACGGCAAACAGTCAAACAAGGAAGAGCGCAACTGCAAGCACGCCGAAAATTTTCATCAACATAATTTCCCTCGCGCCCAAGAGCGTGCACAACTCCGTTTCTGCGCGAAAGGGCGTGAGTCACGGCTCGGCGTGAGCAATGCGAGGGAATTGCGCTGTCGACGATGCCAGCGACAGAAAATTCAGCTCATCGGGACAGGATGAGGAAGGGAAACAGAAAGGAAGGGCTGGGGGAAAGCCCCCTCAATTGCGGGACTCCTATTGCCTTGTCGCTTCGCCACTGATGATCGTCGGAGCTCCCTCGGTGGTGTTGAGAACGTAGTAATTCTTTCCGTTGTTCGTGATGATCGAAACGTGAGTCGTCACAACTCCCGTTGTGTCAGCTCGCCAGAAATCGTTCACAGTGCAATCCGAGTCAACTGAATACGATCCGGTATATGTATCCACGACATTCGTGCCGGCAGGCGTTCTGGTGTACAGCGTCGCGGTAAGGCCTCCTTGCCCGTCAAAGACAAATCGTCCCATCACGATCAAGGCACCTCCGGTTGTCGTGTTGCCCGTAGCCCGTAAACCGAAGCTTCCGTGGAGACTGGCATTCGAGCACTGGTCGCGTACCTGGGCTGCGGCATTGCAGACCAATGTCAGGGCACAAGCGAAGAATAGAACAAAAGCTCGCATAAAGCGCATGGGCGAACCCTCCTTAGCCGCAAAACATACGCGCAAGCCGAAAATTGGCAATGCATGTCAGCTCAAGAATTGCTCAAGATTGGCTCAATAAAAAGGTTTGTTCTTCACGATCACACTAGACCTCTTCCCAAATCTCATTGAATACCCCGGATTTCGTTGTAGAATAGTGCGCCTCCAGGGGGTCTTCCGCCTGTGTCCCGCAGGATCGAATCCGCAGTCCCCGAACTCGATCTGCTTCGGTTCGAGTTGCGTATCAATGGCAGTCCAGTTCCCCTAGAAAAAATTCCTTTGGAACTCCTGATCCTGCTCGTTGAGAACAGAGGTCAGTTGGTGTCTCGTGAGGCCATCATCGAAAGGCTGTGGGGGAAAGACGTTTATCTCGACACGGAGCAGGGCATCAACACTGCCATTCGCAAAATCCGGCGCGCTTTCTGCGACGAGCCGGAGAATCCTCGATTCGTGCAAACAGTGGTCGGAAAGGGGTACCGCTTTGTCGGTCCTATTACTGTGATTGGGAGAGAGAACGAGAACAGTACTCCTGTTCCTAGTACTTCCACTGGACTGGCCCTCTCGTTCCGCTCCATCCCTGGTTGGCTTTTTCCCTCCATTGGGGTGGGGTTGATTTTAGTTTCTCTGTTGATTCTTCCCGCCATGGTTAAACCAGGCGGCCGCGAGAGATCGTCTGTGCCCGAGATTCGCTCTATCGCGGTGCTTCCATTCGAGAACCTTTCCGGCGATTCAGAAAAAGACTATCTCGCAGAAGGTATGACGGATGCGCTGCTCTCTGATCTCGCTCAAATTCATTCTTTGCGTGTGATCTCCAGGACGTCCAGCATGCACTACCGCGGTTCAATGAAGTCACTCCCCGAAATCGCGAAAGAATTGAATGTTGACGCTGTGGTAGAAGGCACCCTTGCATGTTCAGGAAATCGCGCGCGTGTCACTGCGCAATTGATCCAAGCCTCTACCGACAAACACCTTTGGGCAGATTCCTACGAGCGCAACCTCGAAGACCTGATTGCCTTTCAGGCCAAAGTCGCTCTGAATATTGCGAGTGAGATTAGCGCGACTCTGAGTTCTCAAGAACAGCTCCGAATCGCAAGAAATCCTCTGATCAAACCTGAAGCTCGGGACGCGTATCTGCGGGGACGTTACCTGCTGAATTTGCGTGATCGAGATAATCTTTTGCGCGCTCCGTATTACTTCCGTCTCGCCACTGAGAAGGATCCAACATTCGCTGAGGCGTATGCTGGCTTGTCCGAAGCCTACAGCGCCTGTGCTGGTTGGGACGTCCTTCGAGAAGAAGGTATTGACGAGAAGATCGAGGCCGCTGCCGTCATGGCTGTGAAGCTCGATGACAACTCTAGTGCGGCGCATACTGCCCTTGCGTCGTACATGTGTACTCGAAAAGATCGTCAAGGAATTGAACGCGAAATCAAACGCGCCTTGGAACTAAATCCGAATAACAGCACCGCTCACAAACTGTATGCGTTGTACTTACACTTGGTCGGTAAGCTCGATTCAGCAATCGAGGAAGCCACTCGAGCCCAGGACCTCGACCCTCTGGCTGCGCACTTGAGCATCACGCTGGGTCATCTCTTCTACGACGCCCGGCAGTTTGATCGCGCAATCGCACAATTCCGGAGAGCCATTGAACTCGATCCGCAGTTGCAGTTCTTGCACCTGAACATCGGATGGGCTTACGCACGCAATGGCATGCATCGCCAGGCCGTCAGAGAGTGGAAGGCCTACTGGGATCGCTCGCCGAAACTTTCCCGGATCGTTAATAAAGCTTATGAGCGATCGGGTTATCAGGGTTATCTAAGAAGTCTGCTTCAGGAAAACTTCGCACACGCTTTCAGCCCGCTGCGGTTCTCCAGTTATCAGCGCGCGGTCATTCTCACCGAACTCGGTGACAAAAACCGGGCATTTGATGCACTCGCGACCGCCATTCAAGAGCACGATGACGATCTGGACGAATTACAGGTCGATTCCGACCTTGATGCGCTCCGGGCGGACGTGAGGTTCCCTGAGCTCGTCTCGCGATGCCGTAAGGAAAACGGCACCAGCCGCCCGTTCTGAATCCGGCATTCTCAAATGCTGCCCAACACTAATTCGTCGCGCCCCGCTGAGCCCCACTGCGTCTCAATTCGCGCTGTTCGAGATCCACTTCAAACACGCCAAAGCGAACAATGCGGTGGATTGGGTTTTCGCTGGACACGGGCAGCTCGCGGCGAGACTGTAGCACCGTCGTCGTCTGGGTAGCGTGGGCGTCCCGCCTCGCAATCTGTTCCGGCGTAGTATCTCCATTCACAGAGGGATTTCATACATGGCGGCTCTCACTGATCCAATCGTTCAAGAACTTCTCTCGGGACGCTACATTGCCACGCTGGCCTCCGAAAATGCCGACGGATCAATCCATATGGTGGCGGTCTGGTATTTGTTCGATAAGGCGAACGTTTACGTCGCAACCTCCACGCGGAGTCACAAAGCCCGCAATCTTGCCTGTAATCCCAAAGTGTCGTTGATGATTGACTCGCGCGACGAAGCCGCTTCACGCGGCAGCACGATCGCCGGTCAGGCTCAATTGCTCACCGGCGATGCTTCCCGGAAATGGAATGATCAGATCCACCGGAAGTATATGAGCGACGCTGCTCTCCGCGACGCCAACGTCGGGCCAGTGTTCGCAGCATGGGATGACTGCACGATCCAGATTACCCCCGCCTCGGTTATCGCCTGGGATATGCGTGAGGCCGATCGCCAAGTCTTCAATAACGCATTCGAGAAGAACCCGGCTTACATGCTTTCCCTGGCCCGCTAAATATTGAGGTAGATCGTCAGAGCGTACTTGTTAAGTCAGTAAGTTGTGATAAATTCTGCGCGGATGACGTACGCGCCTTTATGCAGACACTGAATGTCAGAGCTGGGCAAACGGACGAAGAGTACCAGGCAGCAGCGGAACAGCAACGCAACGAACTGCGAAGCGACAGTATCGGTGATGCGAATCTGTTTTTTGTGGCTGCTGGCTTGGCCGCGCTGGGCACTGGCCTATTGCCCATCAGACTGAACTTCATTGTTAGCGTTGGCCTGGTCGATCTGCTCACTCTGTATGGAAGGCCCCTCGGCGCCTTCTATCCGATTGCTGTAACCGGAGTTGCCATCTTATGGGTGCTCGTGATGTGTGCGCTGGGCTTTGCTGGGAGGGCGGGCCAGCGCTGGGCATTTCTGCTGGGCATGATTCTCTACGCAACGGACATGATTCTTCTTATGCTGACGTTCTCAATCTGGGCTTTCGGGTTGCATGCATTTTTCGTGTTTCGTTGGTTCCAAGGACAAAACGCGCTCAAGAATCTCCACGAGCAGCCAATTGAGTCGACGTCTTAAAGAAGAGTGCATCTGATGCGAGCCGAGCCGGATCGCATCTCCTTTCATCTTTCTTGACTTAGATTCCGAAACGTCGATCTACAGACCTGGCTTTGTGACCTCCATCACTGCGCACATCCGCTTTTCGTTTCTTAATTCTTGCAACGTGAAGTAGGAGGTATCTCCCGTGCCCACCACTCTCTCCGACATTCGGGAGTTCATCGCTCTCAAGCGCATTGCCCTGGTCGGCGTCTCCCGTGATCCGGGACATTTCAGCCGCTATCTTTTCCATGAGTTGTGCAAAAAGGGTTATGAAGTCGTTCCCGTGAATCCTGAAACGATCGCCATTGAGAACACGCCCTCGTTCCCTCGTGTGCAGGACATCCAACCACCCGTGGAAGGCGCAATCCTGCTCACGCCACCTCAAAAGACGGAAGGCGTTGTGCGCGATTGTGCCGAAGCCGGTATCCGGCGGATCTGGATGCATCGCGGCGGTGGGCAGGGTTCAGTCAGTTCTGACGCGGTCGATTTCTGTCACTTGCGAGGCATTCAACTTGTCGAGGGATTTTGTCCCTTCATGTTCCTGCCGCAAACACAATTCTTCCACCGCGTTCACGGCTTCCTCCTTCAATTGACGGGTTCATATCCAAAGGAACAGCGGCGCGTGGCATAAGTCGCGAGTTGTTCGTCATCGAGCAGGAAAGTCGAAAATTTCGAGAAACTCACCCGTTAGTGATCATCGCCCGGCTCTTATACTTGAGCGATGTTTTCGTTCACGGGCCCGCGCCCTCTCCTTACTGTCATCACTCTCCTTTTCGGCCTTCACTTCGCATTCGCGCAATCGATTCCCAATGGAGTGACGGAGCGCCAACTCCGCATTGGGCAAGGCGAGTGGGCCGTCGATGCCACGCTGACTCTGCCGTCGGGCAAGGGTCCTTTTCCCGCCGTGCTGCTTGTTCCGGGTTCTGGGATGACCGATCGCGACGTGACCATCGGACGCAACAAGATTTTTCGCGATCTCGCGTGGGGATTCGCCTCACGTGGCATCGTGAGCTTACGTGTGGAGAAACGTCTGGCGCAGTTTGCGGACAAGTTCCGTGCACAACACATTCTTCCCAGCCTGCGTACCGAGTTCATCGACGATGCCATCACCGCCGCGCGTCAGCTTCAAAAGATGCCCGAGGTCGATCCCAAGCGTGTTTACGTCTTAGGCCACAGTCAGGGCGCGACCTTCGCTCCGCAAATTGCGAATGAAGCTGGAGGCATTGCGGGAGTAATCATTCTTGCGGGCTCAACCCGCAAGCCGGGTGAAATGATCGAGGAACAGGTCGCGCACGTCCTTGCGCAGCCGAATATCAGTGAGGTCGAAAGAAAAGGAGCGAACCAGGCGCTTGCTCTGGCAAAGCAATTAAAAGATCTTCCTGCCGACGACAATACTTTTGTCGGAGGCATGCCCGCCAGCTACTGGCGCTACTTTTATACCTATGACGCAGCCGCAGAAGCGACGAAGGTTAAGGGCCGCGTGTTGGTGATTCAGAATGGTCGCGACTACGAAGTCACTGAAGCAGACTTCGCAGGCTGGAAGAAATCTCTCACCGGACGCCCGAACGTCACGATGAAGGTCTATCCCAAGCTAAATCACGTTCTGCAGGAGGGCACGGGTCCATCCACTCCTGAAGAGTATGAAAAACTTGGGGGCGCCTCACCGGAACTGATCGCCGATGTTGCGATGTGGCTGCTGCAGTGATCAAAGCTCGTCCCGCGGTAAACTGCCCCATGCCCGAAACCGCCGAACAATACCAGTCTCGACTCGCGTCTTACGTTCAAGGGAAGGATCCCATTGCCATGCAACGCGAAGCGATCCAAGCACTGAAAGACTTGATCGCCGGTCTGAGCGAAACTCAACTGCACCAAAAACCCGCTTCAGACAAATGGTCTGTGACCGAAATCATTGCTCACTTGGCAGAAGATGAACTCACCAGCACTTGGCGCTATCGCCAAATGATCGAGTACGATGGTCCGTCTTTGCCGGGCTTCGATCAAGACTTGTGGTCGCGTCTCGGTGACTACTCTCGATGGAGCACTCAAGAAGCTCTGGAAATGTTCCGCCTTCTTCGTGAAGCGAATCAGCGGATGTTTGCTCGCCTCACTCCGGAACAGTGGAAACGAAACGGCGTACACGCCGAACGCGGCCCCATGACGGTCGAAAGCTTGTGCCGTCACATGGCCGCGCACGATCGAAATCACATCGAGCAGATTCGCCGGATCCTGGGCCGCTAGGTTCCCGTTCGTGTGACGCGGGCGCTCTCGCCCACGAAGCGCGTCTGACGTAACCCCGCTGAACCGGCGCTGCTCATGCCGCTCTCTTTGCTGCTTGCTTGCGCACCGCGTGTAAGTGCGGCCAGAATGCCGGCCACGATAAAGAGCGCCGACACATCTCCCCAGAGATGCGGCATGTTGTGCGTGTTCACCAGCGACTGCACGCCCATGATCGCCGCATGTACCACGCTCGACCACACCGTGAACCAGATCAGGCTCAGGTTGGCGAGCGGGTCCCGCGCCGCCAGCAGCAGAAACACACCCAGCGTGGCGTAAACGCCGAGAATCATCTGCAGATAATCCGAGTGTCCGCCGGTGTGCCATGACCACCCGGAAGGCCAAACGATGGTGAGCGTATAAATCCCGAAGATGAATATCAGCCCGACAGCCACTAATGCAGCCCGTAAATATTTCAGGTTTGCCATCACTCCTCTCCTTTATCGCGAATACTGACGATTCGAGAGTAGGCCGCGGATTTAGTCGCGACAAGATGGCAAAAATGACATTGTAGATAGGTATTTACGCCAGAGCTCTATTTGCACCCGTTCACCCCTGGGTCTCGGTCGCGAGGATCGCGCTTCGGCAACGTGTTGTCGAAACGGATTGCATAGCCATCCTGCAGTTGCTTCCCATCCACGCGAATCGATTGCAACAACATGACAGGCTTGGTTTTCGCACTGGTGACGGCGTACCAATTGTTCGTGGATTCGGTATACACCGGACCGCAGCGCGCCAGCTTCACGTCAAATCCCTGACGGCGCAAGAGGCCTAGTACATCCTCTCCCCGAGGATGCAGGCCGCCTTCATCGAAGTACAACGTCTTTGGCTGTGTCGGCGTGCCGCTAGCCATTACGCTGAATTGCCGCTGGGCAAGCGCAACGTTTCCGGACATTGAATAAGGATTTGGGTCCAACTTGTACGTGAGCTCCGATTTTTGCGGCTTCGCGCCGAACCATTTCGCTCCAGGCACAACGTTCGCAATCGCACCCCAATCGGAAACTGGCGACCCGATGGCTGCAGCTAGTGCTTGCGCGACTGCCTCCTGTGGCGATGACGTGGCAACAGCGGCGCGCGTGTCCGCGGCTCCCGAACACTGTTCGGAATACATGCTCAGCTGTTTCGCTTGGAGCTTCGGCAGATCTTCACCGAGCGTTAGTTGAAAGCCCTCGCAGGGTTGTCCGTTACAGGACGACTGGATGGCAAACACTCCCGGCATCGTGCTCGCACTCTTAAGCCGATACCAGTTCGTCCCGCCCGGCGTGCCTTTGACTGGGCAACGCGCGAGTTCCTGCGAGAATCCTGCGCGCTTCAGTGCGGCAAGCACAGTATCCGCTCCGATCGGTGCGCCTTTCCCACGGAAATATAAGTTCGTGACAATGGAACGCGCTCCACTAGCAATGACCAGCAGCGTGCGATCTTCGAATGTGGCGGTCCCTTGACGCGTGAAGCATCCACCGTCAGGTAAACAGTTGGTCAGGCTTGTGGGAGGAAGCGGAGCCCATTTGATGCCCGGAATCTTGTCGAGCCCGCTCCAGTCGTTATCGAAGCTTTTTCCAAGAGCGACTTTCACTGCGCCCGCGAGTTGATCTTCGGGACCCGCGGAGAAAGCGGGAAGAATGAAACAGAAGCACACCACGACTGCCAGAAGTATTTGACGAAGCATGCACGCCCCCAGGAGTGACGGAAAGGTATCACAGGGCGGTGCCTGGGTGAAATCGCAGTTGTGTTCTAGACGTTCTGCCCAAGTCACTTGAGCATTGTCAGCGTTGACCTCACTTCTTGGTTTCGACCGACTTGCGATACGGCTCGAAATCTTTCCAGAGCCGCTCGACTTGCGGCGCATCCAGCACTTTTACGAGCGGAGGTGCATCGGTTTTCACCGCGGAAAAGATTTCGAGGCTTACTTTTCCGCATGTGGGTGAAATTGCATCCGGCGCATAGATATAGCGGCCCGCGGCAGCGCCCGTGTCCACCTGAACATACGCATTGCCGCCGGTTTTTAAAGAGTAGCGCCCTGGCAGTACTGGCTCGACTTCCTTGTCGCCGCACATCAACCGCATGCGTGCGAAACTGTCTTTCGGACGATATGTGTCGGGGGCCATGTTGTTGGAAGCCATGGCGTCGCCCATCGATTTCCAGAAAGCCATCTTGACCTGCGGAAACGCCGTGATGACAAGCACGGAATCATATTCATGCGCCGGTTCTTCGAGTGGAGGCGGGGTTACGCCCTTCTTCGCATGCTTGGTGCGCTCATTCTGCTCGGCTGTGTATTTCTGCTGGTTGTATTGATAGGCCGAAACCGGCGTGATGAACTCCATTTCGAATTCACCCAGTTTGAAGGAGTACATGTCTTTTTCCCAGCGCGTTTCATGGCGCGATAGCAACGCATCGAGAGGGAAGTGGCCTTGCGGCCGAACTGGTAACAAGTGCGCCGATGGTGGTGGAGAGGCCGACACTTTCTGACGCGCAGTCGCGAGATCGTCTTTCAGCTGATTCATTGGCACGATCTGGAATTCCTTGTTGACCATTCGGCTGTAGCCGACTACGCCCCCGCTCGAATTGAAAAGCGGACTGGCTAAGTCGGTAAACTTCACGTCCGACACAATGGACTGTGCATCGGCATGACTCATTACGCCCGTTACAAGCACTTTGCCGCGCTTGTAGGAATTATCAATGGTGAATACCCGCTCGCCTTCCACCAGCGCGCCCGCATCGAGTGACACTGGCGGAATAAACAGATCTTTGAAAGGCTCCATGTTGATGCGCAGGAGTGCTGCATTCAGCGCTTTGTCTTCAACGAGAACTTCTGCATTCACACGCCGAGGACCATCGGCTTCGATCGCGATCCACTTATGGCTTTCAATCATTTTTTGCGATGTCACGATCAGGCCTGCAGGATCAATCAGGAAGCCGTCGACTGCGCCGTCCTCGGTCCACACCGTGACTACGGCGCCACGCACTCGCTGAAATTGTTCGACTAATTCGTCGACGTGGGCGCTGCGCGCGCCGGCGGAGTCGGTTACTTTTGCATTGTCATTGCTTAGTTCGACGATTTGGTCTGCCTTCGTTACTTGAATCTCGAAATCCCAGAGATACTGCTTGCCGAACAGTTCCGCGGGCTTTGAAGTTGTCAGCTGATAAGTACCGGCAGGCAATTCAACTTCGGCAACGCCATCGAGGCTTGTCTGTGCTGAGATTGCAGTCGCTCCGGTCGCTTTCGGTTGCAGATTAATCGCGAGGCGCGGCACGGGTTTCAAATTCAAGTCGCGGTCAAACAGTGCGGCGCGGACTTTGATTTTCAGGGATGTGGTATTAGCGGTGGTTTGTCCATTGACGCTACAAACCGCAAAAAGGCAGGCGAGGAGGAAGAAGAGGCGGCGCATCGAGCCCTCCCATGTGTTGGGCATCATAACTCCGATGCCAACAGTATGAGAGTTCTTTTCGAGGCGCAGCAGGACTTAGATCACATTACCGCATGACAAAGGTCTAAAGTGCCAAACTGCAGTAACTTCTCCTGCGCTCACTTCTGTAAGTCGGCAGCGGCGAGCGTTGTAAGTTTCTGACGCGCAGTCTTTTGCTCGGGCCGCTGCTCTCCGGGTGCGACCTGGGCCAGCTTCTCGTAGTAGGTCCGGGCGGCCTGCATTTGGCCAGCGGACTCCGCTGCCGCGGCAGCTCCATACAGGGCAGTGAACCGGTTCGGGGCCACCTTCAGAACGGTTTCGTACTCTACGAGCGCATCTTTTGGCTTGTCGTTCAGGACCAGCATTTGGGCGAGCATTTCCCGCGCCGGAATCACCGCACCGGGTGTAACCGCATGCTTGTCCATGCTTTCTTCCAGCTCGACCGCGGAGCGGATCTGCTTCAATGCTTCTTCATTCTTACCCGAAGATTGCGCGATCCACGCAGCCACCTCCTGCCGTTGCACTTCGATCTGATTGGACCAGTAGGTGTTGTTCATCTTCGAAGCTTGCTCGTGGAGTGTCGCCAGCGTGTTCAACGCTTCGGTCGCGCGCGCATCAGCTTTCGTCCGGGCACTCCCAACACCGATTGCCATCCACGAAATCGCCTGTGCCCATGGCACGCCTGTCTTCAGCGGAGTGAGTTCACTGGCCGCTTTCCAGTTGCCGAGTTCCATCGCATACCGTGCCGGAATTGCTGCGCTTGCATAATCACCAGTGAGTGTTAAGCCGGAAAAGGCCGAGAGCGCATTCATCTCATCCAGCACCGACTTAGCCTTGTCCACCTGCCCCATTTGCAGGTAGGCGTATTCCAGATAATCCATTGCATGGAGCCGCTGGTCGCGGGCTTCGCCGTTTTTGGACCTTGCTTCCGCAGCCGTCGCTACTTCGGCGGATTTGCGATTGGATTGGACCGACTCTTCCCACGATCCGACGCGCGTGAAGATATGCGACGGCATGTGATGCGCATGGGCCGATGCGGGAGCGATCTTTGCGTACGTTCGCGCGGCAGACAGTCCTTGAGCCGCGAGCACAGGGTTGTCGTAGCAGTGGATGATGTAATGCGCAATTCCCTGATGATGCGGCTGTTTCTGGAAGAGCGGTTCGAGGATCTCGCCGCACTTGCGTTGATTGGAGAAGGTCTTGTCCGTTTTGGGCGCGGTGATCGCTAACGTCAACGCGTGAAAAACGGCAGCTTCGCTGTCCTCGGGATTCGAAGCTTGCACCGTAGCCATCTTCTGCTCGAGTGCTTTGCCACGAGTTGCCATGTCGCGATCATCTTCCCGATAGATCTCACCGATCGCGTCTATATAACCCTTCTCGCGCGCAGAAGTCTTTGGATTGGTGGATGCGACCTGGTCCGCTTTCTTCCATGCGGCGCGGCCTGAGGCTACATCGCTGTTGTCCCACAGGCCGTGATAGTGCGACATGGCAACGCCCCACTGTGCCATTGCACAGGAAGGATCTTGCTGCGCGATCGCTTCGAAAGCTGAACGCGTCTGCTCGTACTGGAATGAATGCAACAACGCCACTGCGCGGTTGAAGTTTTTTTCGACCGCCGGCGCACACGAAGTCACAAAGTGCACTGAACCCACCTCTTCTTCGGTCAACGCGTGCTGGTGCTGGTCATCGGCGAAAGAGCGCGAGACCAATAGTGCGAGCAGAAAGAACATTGCGATGCGAGACATGGGACCTCCGTTGACGTTTAAGGGTCGGAAGATCTTCGGGGCAATTCAGTGGACGCATTTGGAACCGGTCAGCCTCCCCATTCCGGGCGAGGCGAGGATTCCCTATCTATGTACGATCTTTTATCACATGTGTAGACGAAACGGGATGCCTCGCTCGAGGCGAGAGGCGAAAAACAATGCCAGAAATAATTCTCAGCCGTTTTTCTTCAGTTCTTCCATCACGCTCTGAATCAATTCCTTGGCATCGGTGAGTTGCTTCATCACGATCTGAATATCCATCACTGGTTTGCCCGGCCAGCGCTGACTTTGGCAATACACGCCGTGCTGGCCGACCAGGGCCATGGCATCGGTAATCGTATCCAAGGTCACCGCGAGACGGCCGCGGGGCACTCCCATCATGGTCTCGAAGTGTTCCAGTTCTTCATGTTTCTCGTCGAAAACGGGCATGGGGAAATTGTACTGTTTCCGCATCATGACGGATAATTGCAGCACTCAGCAGTCAGCACTCAGTTGTCAAGTATCAGCCACTTCACCGCTAACAAGTTTGTTGGAGCATCGTCCTTCTGCATCAGCCGTAGATGGCTAAATGCTGATTGCTGAAAGCTGAGTGCTATCAAAAAGGAGATTTCATGAACAAACGTATTGCTCTTGTCACGCTTTCTTTCTTTGTGCTCACACTGTTCGCCTGCTCACAGGAAGATCCCAGCAAACGTCCCAGTCCGGCCGCGAATGCGGAATGCAAGCTCGCGAGTGGCAAAACCGTCAAGGTCGCCTATTCAAGCCCGCGCGCAAAGGGCCGCAAGATTTACGGCGGACTGGTTCCTTACGGAAAGGTATGGCGCACTGGCGCGAATGAAGCCACGGCCCTGACGACCGACGCAAACCTGACCGTTGGCGGCAAGGATGTTCCGGCCGGCAGTTACACCATCTTCACCGTTCCGAACGCAGACAAGTGGACGCTCGTCATTAGCAAGAAGACGGGCGAGTGGGGAACGGACTATCCCGGCGAAGGACAGGACCTGGCGCGGGTCGACATGGCTGTCTCAAAGACATCGGCTCCGGTGGAGAACTTCACGATCGGCTTTGACAGCAAGGGTTCGAGCTGCACGATGAACCTTGACTGGGAGTCGACCCGGGCGTCGGTTGAGCTGGCGGAAAAGAAGTAGTCGCAAATTTGTTGATCAACAATCAGCGTCATCTCGGATGATAGGAACCGCGTGTCTGATCGCGAGCCAAGCACCCCCGGGATGACGCTATCCTTTGTGGAAATTATAAGAGTGTCTGTAACTTATTGAAATTCGATGTATGTTACACATAACTAATTGATGAAGCATTTTTGTCCTTCCAGTAGCCGACGCATTGCGGACGCCTGGATGTCTTGGGGCAGGTCTCACCCTCGGCTAGAATGCCTCGCAATTGCATTTAGAAGGCCGTAGGGCGTCGGTTGAAGCCTAGGTAGACTTGGCCCTTCATCCACAGAATAAGGCCGCTCAGATCGCCGGGAAACGCGATCTGCACCTTTGGTCGTTTCTCTAATAGAAATCTATTAGCATGATCGTATAGCTTAACCTCAATTGCGTTCGTCCCGCTCCAGTGGGAGTAGAATTTCTTTGAAAAACATCCCACCAGCTTCGAGCGGGAGGTCCCCATGCCCGTGTACGACTACATCTGCAACGACTGCCATAAAACCTTTGAACTGGTTCTGACCCTGCAGGAGCATGAAACAGACATCAAGTGTCCGCACTGCAAGAGCAAAAACGTGGAGCAGGAAGCCACCGCGTTTTTTGCAGTGACGGGAAGGAAAAGCTAAGTGGTTTTCGATTGTCGATTTTCAATTGCCGCTTGAAGAAGCCGGCGCAATTGGACATTGGCAATTAGCAACCGTGAAATTCAAGATTCGTTTTAATTGGCGTTACTGTGGGGCAGTGCGTCCAGCGCCTTCTGCGCTTCGTCAGCGTGCGGGTCGAGTTTCAGCGCCTCCTCATAGGCGTTGCGCGCCTCGCGGAGGTGTCCAGTGCGCTCGAACACGCGTCCGAGACGGACATAAGCGTCCGGCGTTGGCTGAATTCCGATGGACTGAGCGAGGTCGCGGATCGCCTCGTCCAGCTTGCCCTCGCCCTCTGCAATAATTCCGAGGCCGACCCACGCGCTGCCCTGGTTGGAATTTGTATATAACGCGTTCATGTAGGCATCGCGCGCTTTCTGAAAATCGCCCAGATGTCGATATGCCGTGCCCATGTTGGTGTATGCGCTCGATACCAATCCCTTGTCGCTCGTCAGTTCTGTTGTGCGGCGATAGTGCTCGATCGCTTGCGCATTATTCCCGATCTCCTGCTGCCAAGCGCCCAGGTTCAGCTGGCTCATGGGATCGCGCGGATTAATCTCCGAAGCGCGTACAAAATGCGCATGCGCCTCTGCGATCTTGCCTTCGATCACGAGCGCACCGCCGAGATTGTCTTCGGCGATGTAATTGTTTTCTGTGACTGCGAGTGTGTGCGACCAGAGTCCTGTGCTCGTCTCCCAGAACCCGATCTGATGGCGAGTCATGAATATGAGCGCGATCAATGCAACTGCGCCCGCAGCAATCAATCCATAGCGGACGTTTGCAGCTCCAGCGATCTGTTTCTCACCGGCTCTCTGAGCGATGTCTGCGGCGGTGAAAGTGATCATCGCGAAGATTCCAAGCAGCGGAATATAGGCGTAGCGGTCCGCCATGGCTTGATCGCCCACCTGGATGAGTCCGATAACCGGTATCAGTGTGCCTAGGAAGAACAACCATCCCGCGAGCAGGTACCGTTTTTCGCGGAATTTTAGAACTAAAACAGTGATGCCGAGCAAAACGAATAATGCTCCGATGATCTGGCCCGCGTTCAACGAATCTCCGGGATGCGGATAGAGCGGGGCAAGCTTAGCCGGCCAGATCATTTTCCAGAGATACATGGCATAGGCGTGGATCGCGTTAGCTAGCCGCACACCGAACGAAAATTGGGTAGTCGAGCGCATAGCTCCGCCAGTCTGCTGCGCTGAGATGGTGATGAGCGCGCTCGCGAACGACATGACGAACAAGGGGATCTTCTCAACGAGTAACTTTGCGAAGCTCGACTGTTTCACGGGAAACGCGGGAGCAGGGGTCGTCCAGTTCGCGATTCGTCCGAGCGGCCAGTAATCAAGCAGCAGCAAAACGAACGGCAGAGTGATCACCATCGGCTTGGACATGAGAGCAAGGGCGAACGCGACAACGATAACTACATATCTCGCGAGCGAAGGCTGTCGCGCATAACGCCCGTAAGCCCATACAGTCAGCAGAAAGAACAGCGTGCACAAGACGTTTTTGCGCTCCGCGATCCATGCAACGGATTCAACCTGGATGGGATGCAGCGCGAAAAGCAGCGCGACAAAAAGACTCGGCCACATGCGTCCGGTGACCGCGACCAACAACAGATAAACCAACACTGCATTCGCCACATGGATGGCAACGCTAGTCAGATGATGTCCCGCAGGATTCATGCGAAAGAGCGACACATCGCGCGCATGCGATAGCCAGGTTACGGGATGCCAGTTGGCGTGGTCGGTCGACGTGAATGCCCACTTGATGGTGTCAGCACTCAAGCCTTGACGTATATGCGGGTTTTCCGTGACGTAGCGATCATCGTCGTAGTTCACGAACGGATGCTGGTTCACGGAATTGAAAACGATCAGGGTGACCAGAGCCAGTAAGAGGCAGACGATCAGGTTGCTGCGCCCGGTCGAGGGAAGGGACGGAGACTCGTCGATCTCAACTTCTTGTTTTCGTTGGCGGGCCAATTTCTGGATTTAATCACACCGAAAAGGGAGGACATAGTGGGAGGAAGCAAGGGAATCAACCGGTTGGAACTGGCGGGATGAAATGGTGAAAAGCACCATTCCCATAACGGGAATCGATGCTCATGAATTCGAAGTTTGTCACTGCATTTTCTTCTTCTCAAGGCCGACATTGTTGGCGATCGCAGGTTCTCGATCGTCGGAGAACGTTTTCCAATCGTTCTGCCGCCGCGCGTGGTACGCGTACGAACCTGCATGCGCCTCAGCGGAACCCTCCCTCAGTAGCCGACGAACGGTCCCAGAGATAAGGATCTCCTGACTGCATGCTTTTTCAGAACCCCCGGGGGGAAGGTACTCCGGGGGATTTTTCATGTTCGAAGAGTGGTCTTGTTGCTGCGGATCGGCTCGAGGCGCTTTTTATTGCTTTGCTTGCTCGGCTTGCGCCTTCTGTCTTCCTAATTCAACCAGCGGCTTAAAGCGAGGGTCCGCGTGCAACGATTTCAGGTCAGCGTCTTCTCCAATTGCTAAACCGGCTTTGACTGGAAGCCCATACTCGAGAGACTGGCGCAAATAGGTGAAAGCTTCGTCTTTGCGATTGTCGAGTGCAAGCATGCAGGCCAGGTTGTAAGCGGTATTCGCGGTATCTGTCGAATGTGCGCCGAATTTTTTCAAGCGGACGGAGAGAATCTCGCGTAGAAGTTTTTCTGCTTCGGTGCGGCGTCCAAGTTCTGACAATGCATTGGCGAGATTGTCCGAGGTTTGCAGTGTATCGGGGTGTTCAGGGCCGAACAATCGCGTTTGCGTTGCGAGGATCTGGCGGTACAAGCCCTCCGACTCCGCATATCGCCCCTGGTCTGAAATGTAATTCGCCAAGTTGCCTTGGGCACCAAGAGTCTCCGGATGCTCGGCGCCTAGAACACGCTTATCGATCTCGACCAGTTGTCGCTGAATGACTTCGGCTTCGGCAGGATTGCCTCCATCCGATGAAACAACGGCCAGGTTGTTCATGACTTTCAGGGTATCTGGATGCTCCGGGCCAACAACACGGGTTTCCAGATCGAGAGCCTGACGCAGGAGACTCTCGGCTTCTTTTAGCTGCGAGCGACTGGTTTCGATGTTGGCCAGAGCGGACATATATCGGACAGTGTCGGCGTCTGTGCCGAGGACATTTTGTGCTCGTTCGAAATTCTGGCGCGCGAGAGTCTCAGCCTCGTCGAGCCTTCCCTCCCAAATGAATACTCTGACTAACGTGTTGGTCGTTTTCAGCGACTCCCGGTTATCTGGTCCAAGAGCGTCTCGACTGACATCTGTCGCGCGACGTGCAAGGACTTCGGCCTCCGGATAATGGCCTTGTAAGCCCGTGTTAAAAGCGAGCACATTCATCGTCTCGAGCGTAAGCGGATTCTTGTCACCGAGATTGCGGTGCTGGATATCGAGCGCTTTCCTTAAAAGCGCTTCGGATTTCGAATACAAACCAAGGTTTTGGTACACAGAGCCCATCACACTCATCATTCGGGCACGAAGCTCATCGTCTTTCGCGAGCGAACGGTCAATCTGAGTGGCGGAGCGATCCAGAATTTCACGTGCCGTGACGGCGTTACCGCGGGCTTCGCTGGGGTCGGAAACTTTAAACATGTCCGTCATGAATCCAGCCACGCGATCGGCACGGTCGCGTTCGCGGGTGATACGACGAAGTTGAATGGCTTGAGTGACGGCGAATCCGGCGAGCAGAAGGATCAAGCCGGCTAATACTGCTACGGCGGCGCGGTTGCGAGCGACGTACTTCCGCAATCGATAGCTGAAACTTGCAGGCCGCGCCAGGACAGGCTGGTTGTCCAAGAAGCGTTGGATGTCCGCGGCCAGCTCCGAAGGTGTGCCGTAGCGCCGAGAACGATCTCGTTCGATGGCTTTCAAGGTGATCCAGTCGAGGTCGCCATGAAGCTCGTGAGCCAACTGCCCGGGGTCTGTGGCGCGAGCTTCCGCGATGCCAGTCTGTGTTGCGGATTGCGTGACGACCGTGCTCGGAGAAGGAGGATCGTCTTCGCGTAGATGACGCAACATCTCGTCGATTGGGCGCTTGCGCCACTTGTCATAGTCGAGAGGGCTGGCATCCGTTAGAAGCGAATACAGCACCGCGCCTAGCGAATAGACGTCAGATCGCGTGTCGACATCGCCCAGGCTGGGATCAGCTTGTTCCGGGCTCATATAGCCTGGAGTTCCGAGAAGCCCAAGAGTCTGGGTGAAGACGGTTTCATCCGCTGCAAGCGGCGCGATGTTTTTTGCAATACCGAAGTCGATAATGCGAGGCTCAGGGCAACCATCGATTTCAACGATCAGAATATTCGCGGGCTTAAGATCGCGATGGATGATGGCTTTCTGGTGAGCGTGCTGCACTCCATCGCACACCTTGATGAACAGCTTTAGACGTTCGCGGATGCTCAATCGCTTCTGGTTGCAGTATTGCGTGATCGGCAGGCCGGGAACGTATTCCATTACGAAGTAGGGCTGGCCGTCCACAGTTGTGCCTGCGTCGAAGACCTTAGCGATCGCAGCGTGATTCATGATGGCGAGCGATTGGCGCTCGGCCAGGAAACGGTGGAGGACGTCCTTCTCAAAAAGGCCCGGTCGAACCAGTTTCAAGGCGACTCGCCGTTTCAACGGAGACTCCTGCTCAGCGAGCCAGACTTGTCCCATGCCGCCTTCCCCGAGTTTTCGGATCAGGACATAGGGCCCGATGGTGCGGGCTGGGTCTGCCGATGCTTCATCAAGAAGTGCGGAGGCATCTCGTGTTAATTCGTCGGATGAAGATGGTGGGAAAGGGTCCCGTTCAGGTTCGTGTTTCGCATGCATGAGCCACTCCCGGGAAGGGTTGCCAGAGGCTAGCATGGCGACGGGTATGACGACAACGAGTGAAGAGCAATTACCTCACTTGTTGTCCGGTTTCCAGCGAAGGATGGGCTTGCGGGCGGCTTGCGTTTCGTCTAGACGTTGTACACGCGTGTGATGCGGTGCGGCAAGCACGTAGTCCGGGTCTTCTTCGACTTCCTGGGCAACCGACTTCATCGCTTCGATAAACAAGTCGAGTTCTTCGAGCGGTTCGCTTTCGGTGGGCTCGATCATGAGCGCGCCTGGCACGATCAGCGGGAAGGCGGTGGTGTAGGGATGGAACCCGTAGTCGATGAGGCGCTTGGCGAGATCCATCGTCTTCACACCTTTTTTCGATTGGATCTTATCGCTGAAGACAACTTCGTGCATTGATGGCGTGGAGTAAGGAAGATCGTAGACGCCTTCGAGTCCTTTGCGGATGTAGTTCGCGTTGAGCACGGCATCTTCGGTGGTCTGGCGCAGTCCGTCGGGACCGTTGGCGAAGATGTAGGCGAGGGCGCGGATGAACATCCCAAAATTGCCGTAGAAGGCGCGCACGCGTCCGACCGAATGCGGCCGGTTGTATTCGAAGGCGAGAGTTCCGTCGGATTTAGTAACGACGACTGGTTTCGGAAGAAAAGGTTCGAGAATCTGCTTCACGGCGACTGGGCCAGAACCGGGCCCTCCCCCACCATGCGGAGTGGAGAACGTCTTATGCAGATTGAGGTGCATGACGTCGACGCCGAAATCGCCGGGGCGAACTTTGCCGACGAGAGCGTTCATGTTCGCGCCGTCCATGTAGAGCAAACCGCCCTTGGCATGCATGAGTTGGGCGATCTTGTGAATCTCCTGCTCGAACACGCCAAGCGTGTTCGGGTTCGTGAGCATGAGGGCGGCGACGTCTTCATTCATCTGCGCTTCGAGAGCGGAAATTTCGACCATGCCGCGATCGTTCGATTTCAGATTCTCGACGGAGTAACCAACCGTGGCGGCGGTTGCCGGATTCGTGCCGTGAGCGGAATCAGGAATGAGAACTTTCTTGCGCGGATTGCCTTTCGATTGGTGGTAGGCGCGGGTCATGAGGAGACCCGTCAGTTCTCCGTGAGCTCCGGCCGCGGGTTGAAGCGTGATCGCATCCATGCCAGTGATTTCGATCAGGCACTCACTGAGAGTCTGGATGATGCGGAGCGCACCTTGCGAGATTTTCTCGGGTTGGTAAGGGTGTCCGTTGGCAAGACCTTCGACACGTGAAACGAATTCGTTCACGCGCGGGTTGTACTTCATCGTGCAAGAGCCAAGCGGATACATGCCGAGATCGATGGCATAGTTCCAGGTGGAGAGACGAGTGAAGTGGCGGATGATCTCTATTTCGCTGACTTCGGGAAGATTGCCGAGGTCTTTGCGTTCCTCTTTGCCGAGAAGTTTGCTTGTGTCGACGTCTGGGACATCGAGTGGCGGCAATTTGTATGCGGCTTTACCGGGCGAGGACTTCTCGAAGATAAGGTTCTCGTTCTGGCTGATGTGACGCGTCGCTTTGCGGGTGAAGTGCTTCATCAGTTAGAGGCCTCGTGCAGACCGGAGAAGCCGTGGGCTGCGGGCGTCGAGCGGCGAGCAGGCAAGAGCAGGTCCCTCGCTGCGCTCGGAATGACAAATCTCAATTCTGGTGAATGTCGTAGATTGTCGGAGTACGAGGCAGAGACGTTGCACGCAAGATCCCTCCGCGCGTTCGAGAAAGCACGCGCGTTCGGGACGACGCCTTTCCTGGAAGAGGCGCTGTGCTGGTGCCACGAGCAGGCAAGAGCAGATTCCTTGCTACGCTCGGAATGACAATGAAGGAATTGCGAGTCGAGACGGAGTCCATTCATCGGGCTACCTCCTGCGCATCGGTTTGGCGCATGCTGCGGACGGAACGTTCGCTCTCACCCACGAGGCCGACGGCGGTATCGATCGCAGTGCGCGTAGTCACCTCGGTGCAACACCAGAGGGATGCGTTCTGGAGCTCTGGATAAAACTTGCGCAATGGGATACCACCAACGATCTTGTGTCCTAAGAGCCGCGAGTTGATGGCGTAAGGATCTTCACTGGTTTCAACCACGAATTCGTTGAAACGTGGAGCACCGGTAAAGAGCACCTTCGCGTTTTGCCCGAAACGATCAGCAGCGTAGGCAGTTTTTGCGAGGTTCTGCTTTGCAAGCTCTTTCAGGCCAACTTTTCCGTAGATGGTCATGAAGATGTTGACCATAAGAGCGACAAGAGCCTGGTTCGTGCAGATGTTGGAGGTGGCCTTTTCGCGCCGGATGTGTTGTTCGCGGGTGGCGAGCGTGAGAACGAATCCGCGTTTGCCATTGCGATCAACGGTTTGACCCGCCAAGCGACCAGGCATCTGGCGTACATACCTCTCACGGGTGGCGATTACGCCACAATAAGGACCGCCGAACCCGAGTGGGACACCGAAAGATTGCGCTTCCATGGCGACGATATCGGCGTCGCGTGGGGGTTCGAGGATGCCGAGAGAAACTGCTTCCGCGATGGAGACCACGAGGAGCGCGCCGTTCTTGTGCGCGATTTCGGCAAGGGCCGAGACGTCTTCGACGCTGCCAAAAAAGTTGGGCGACTGAATCAGAACACAGGCCGTTGTAGGCGTGATGGCTTTTTCCAGTTCCTTCATATTGATGCGGCCAGTGTCTGTGAAGGGAACTGTCGTGAGCGGCATACCTTGGTGATGCGCGTAGGTTGCGAGCACTTCACGGTATTCAGGATGAACGCTGCGCGCGATCACCACCGAATTGCGCCCCGTGATGCGGCAGGCCATCATCGCGGCTTCAGCGGCGCCGGTAGATCCGTCATACATTGAGGCGTTGGCGACTTCCATGCCCGTCAAGTCAGCGATCATCGTCTGAAATTCGAATATGGCCTGAAGCGTACCTTGCGCAAATTCCGCTTGATAAGGCGTGTAGGCCGTGAGGAATTCGCCGCGAGAGATGAGCGAATCAATGATGACGGGGCGATAGTGCATGTAGGCACCAGCACCAAGGAAGCTGGTGTAGCCGTCGCCGTTTTCTTTTGAACGCTGTTTGAACCAATCGACGATCTCAGACTCGGCCATCTGGCGCGGGATGTCGAGATCGCGAGCCAGACGGTACTGGGCGGGAATGGGGGCAAACAGGTCGTCGACGGAGCGAGCGCCGATGTTCTTCAGCATTGCTTCGCGGTCGGCGGGGGACTTCGGGAGATATCTCATATGGCTACTGGCAATTGGCTACTAGCAAGCGCTCGGAACGGAATGTTGATTTCTGATTGTGAATTGTTAATGGGAGAAAACGAGAGCACTGCTGCATGTGCAGTTCAATCGTGAATGGAAAATCGTCACTCGGCAATTCTAGTGTCCACCTTCTTCGTTGACGAATTTCTCGTAATCAGCAGCGGAGAGCAGGCTGTCGAGTTCGCTGGGGTTCTTGAGTTGAATCTTGACGATCCAGGAGCCGTGCGCATCTTTATTAATCTTTTCCGGAGAGGTTGCAAGATCGTTGTTCACCTCGGTGACAGTGCCAGTGGCCGGAGCAAAAAGATCGGAGACGGCCTTAACGGATTCTACGGTACCGAACGTCTTGCCGGCTGTGATCTCTGCGCCGACCTTGGGAGCCTCGACGAACACGATATCGCCCAAGGATTCCTGGGCGTAGTTGGTGATGCCGATCGTGCCATCGGATGCGATCCACTCGTGTTCCTTGGTGTACTTACGGTCGGTTGGATAGGACATTCTGGCTCCTTGCTTCTAGCTACTGGCTGCTGGCTTTCTTGGCTAATTCTAGAGTTTCTCTGACTCTGTCTCTCGCTAGGTCGATCGGCGTTTGTGCGAACTCGTTTCTCGCATTCACATCTGCTCCGTACCTCAGCAGCACATGCACGATATCTAGGTGTCCGTCTGACGCAGCATGATGTAGAGGTGTAAAGCCCAGATCCCCGGCAGAGTTAACGTCAGCGCCAGCTTCAACCAGGGCAATCACATCATCCAAATTACCGCGAATGCAGGCTACGTGAATTGGGCGATCACCATTGCTTCCGACTTGATTAACGTCCTCAAGAGGCCGGTCAAAGTCGGGTAGACCGTCATCAGTATATTTCTGAAGAACTTCTGCCGCGGCGAGTCGGGTTGGATTCTTGGGCACATTCTCCACAGACTATTTCCTTGACCTCTTATAAAACGGTGTTGGAACGACCATGGCTTTTACGCCTTGGCCCCGAATCTCGACTTTCAGTTCCTGGCCGAGATTGGCAAATTCAAGCGGCACATAGGCGAGCGCGATGTTTTTCTTGAGGAAAGGGGCTGGCGATCCGCTGGTGACGTATCCGATCTCGCGACCTTCAGGGTCGAGAACCTTATAATCGTCGCGCGCGATGCCGCGCTCCATCATTTCCAGTCCGATCAGAGTGCGTCGCGGAGGGGTTTCCTTCGCTCGCTCAAGCCCTTTGCGACCAATGAACTCAGGTTTCTCCATTTTGCAGAAACGGTCGAGGTTCGCTTCCCAGACATTGATCGTGTCGGAGATTTCATGACCGTAGAGCGGAAGTTTCGCTTCCAGGCGGAGTGTGTTGCGCGCGCCCAGGCCGCAGGGAACGGCTTTGAATTCTTTGCCGGCGTGGAGGATCTCATTCCAAACACGGGCGCTGGTGGACTCATCGGACGGGATATAGATTTCAAAACCGTCCTCGCCGGTGTAGCCGGTGCGTCCCATAAGGATGTTGGAAAGTCCGCAAAGATTTCCGCGCGTTACCCAGTAAAACTTGACCGCACTCAGATCGGCGTCGGTGAGTTTCTGAAGAAGATCGACACCTTTCGGACCTTGAATCGCAATCTGCGTGAAATCGTCGGAAAGATGCTCGACTGCGCAGTTGAACTGGCGCGTGTTGTCGTGCACCCAGTTAAAGTCCTTCTCGCGTGTACCCGCGTTGATGACGAGGAGGTACTCGTCTTCTCCAAAGCGATGAACGATGACATCATCCACAAATGTGCCTTGCGGGTAGAGCAACGCCGAGTATTGGGCCTGACCGACAGCAAGACGTGCCGCGTCGTTCATGGAAATATGTTGAACAGCGGCAAGCGCTTCGGGCCCCGCGAGGCGGATGTCGCCCATGTGGCTGACATCAAAGATGCCGACCCCGGTCCGGACCGCCATGTGTTCATTGATGATGCCGCCGCCGATCGAGGGCGGGTATTCGACCGGCATATCCCAGCCGTTAAATTCGACCATCCGGGCACCCAGGGCGCGGTGCACGGCATTCAAGGCTGTTTTTCGAACTGTCGGTGTGGTTTCAACTGCGGACAAGAAACTTTCCTTAAGCGGACAGTGGCTGAGCTGTCAGGGTCTGGAACCTTTAAACCTAACACGCGATTGGGAAGGGCAGCAACCGGCGTAGCTGGGAATCTTCAGGGTTCAGTTGGCAGGTATCGGCGGGCCGCCGCCAGATGGCGAGTTTCCGGTTTCAAGTTTGGGTGATCCTAAATAAGGGGTGGTTGCCTGAACGCGTGAGCGTGGAGGGCTAAACAGTTTGCTACGAAAGTTCTTAGCACTCAGCGCGAGCCTCAGCGGCTGAAGCCGGTTCTGAAACAAGGCCGGTTATCGCAGCGGTAAACCGCTGCGCCACCCGAAACCGAACAAGCTGAGAAGTGTCCCGCAGCCGGTGGAGTTCCGGGAGGTGATGGTTACTAGCGTCACGTTTTGCTGGCACGACGGGTGGGGTAGAGTGGCGGCATGGCTGCTCCGGGAAAAGCGAAAGTTGTGTGTGCGCAGTGCGAACAAGTTGCGAGCCGCTGCGAGTGTGAGAAGTATTGCTGTCTATGCCAGTCGCAGATCGACCCGCGGATGTGTCACGACGGGTTATGGTATTGCGAGCCCTGCCGAACAGCTTGCGAATACAAGACGGTTGATTAGTATCAGGCGCCAGGCGTCAGGCTCCGGCTTTCAGGCTTCAGCTTTCAGGCTCCAGGCTTTCAGTGTGGGACGCCCCCTTCCTCTTTCATTTTCGATTTGAACCCCTGGTACCCCGATCTTTTTCAAAGAAGTTGATACACTCTGCTGGAAATGAACCGGTACACGCCATTCCTTGAAACACCGGCGCTGACGATAGGTCGCTTCGATCATCCGGAGCAGAATGAGCATCATGATCCGGATGGTGAAGTCTCGCGGGAATACTCCATCAACTTTGTGGAGCGCGGCGAATTTTCGATTGGAACGTACGACGGGGATTGGCGCCTGCATCCCGGGCAGATTTTCCTGAGTTATCCGGGCATGCAGTACGAGTGCCGTCACGATGAGTTCATTCCGCGAGATCGTTGTCTTTCAGTCTGTTATGTCAAAGAAGATGTTGGTCCGGAGTTTCAACAATTTGAGTTGGCTGCCCGACGGTCTCCGGTGATTGAGGTCTCGAATCGAACTGGTTTCCTTCGCTGGGCGCTGGCGAGGGTTGATGATGCGATCGCTGCGGAGGAGTTAGGTGCTGAGTTGCTCGTCGAAGTGCAGAACTGCGACAACATTCATCAGCGGCCATTTCGTGAGTGCCAATTCGATTGGTACGCCGAACGGGTAGATGCTGTCCGAGAAAAAATTCTTAGAACATTCCATCAGAACCATTCACTTTCTTCACTCGCTCGCGGTGTCGGGATGAGCACTTTCCATTTTGCGCGAGTTTTTCGACAGCTTACCGGTAGTCCACCTCACCAATATCTGCGCGAGGTGCGCTTGAAGGAAGCGGCCCGCCGTCTGTGCGATGGTGTGAGTGTTACGGAGACATGCTTCAGTTGTGGTTTTCAGAATCTCAGCCATTTCACGCGAAGCTTTCAGCGAAGGTTCGGGACGCCGCCATCCAAGTACATCGTTTGAGACATTTCGTCGTTCATCCCATTTAGCAAGAAAGTGCAAGCGGAGTTTGCAGCTTCGAGGAGATGGTGTGCTCTTCAGATGGCGGCACAAGGAGCCACAACTTCTCTCGACGGACTGCAGGCAACAGGTCGATCTTCGGAGCGCTTTGTTTCGATCGATGTGTTTCGCGGACTGATTATGGCTTTGATGGCGCTGGATCACGTGCGCGCCTTTTTCACGAATTTGCGATTCGAGCCTGAGGCATTGCAACAAACATACTCTGCGCTTTTCGCCACGCGTTGGGTGACGCATTTCTGCGCGCCAATGTTCTTCTTTCTCGCCGGAACGTCGGCGTTCCTTTATGGACAGCGGCATACGCGAGCCGAACTGAGGCGGTTTCTATTGACGCGTGGGCTGTGGCTCATCGCGTTGGAGTTCACCATCATCGGAACGGCGTGGAGTTTTCAGATTCCGTTCGGCTTCTTCGGAGTGATCTGGGCTCTTGGGGCATCGATGGTGATCATGGCAGTCGGAGTTCGTTTGCCCATGAAGTGGCTGGCAATGTTGGCCGCACTCATGGTTGTTGGACATGACTTGCTCGATCGCGTAAGGCCAGCGCAATTTGGAGCAGTGGCATGGATGTGGACCATTCTGCATGTTCGCGGAAGCATCGAGTTACCGTTCCATTTTCAGCAATTCGTGCTATTTCCGCTGGTGCCGTTGGTGGGAGTGATGGCAATCGGATTCGTGTGCGGCAGGCTGTACTTGTGGCCGCACGAGCGTCGCAGACGGCGGCTGGTCTTGCTGGGAGTGAGCTTGAGTTTGATGTTCGTGCTACTTCGGCTGACGAATTTGTACGGGAATCCTCCGGCGGGGCTGGGCGGAGTTTCTCAGGGCGACTGGCATATTCAGTCGACGATTGAGAAAACGATCATCTTGTTTTTTGATGTAGAGAAGTATCCGCCGTCGCTGCAATTTTTGCTGATGACGATTGGTCCCTCGTTGCTGTTGCTGGCGTGGATGGATCGCAAACCTGTAACGAGTCTGCTGTCGCCATTGCTGGTTTTTGGGCGTGTACCGATGTTTTTTTATGTGCTGCATCTGTACCTGATTCATTGGCTCGCGATTCTCATTGCGGTAATGCTAGGGCAACCAGTGAGGTGGCTTTTCCGTGGAGCGATTTTCGGCGACACACCCGAGGGCTACGGCTACGGATTGGGCATCGTGTATCTGATGTGGACTGCGACACTGGTATTTTTGTATCTCCCGTGCCGATGGTTCGCCGACATCAAGCAGCGGAGACGAGAGTGGTGGCTGAGTTATGTGTGAGTAGCTAGTAGCTAGTTACTAGTTGCTTGTGTTTCGTCTCATCAACCGAGAATGCAGAGAACACAATGAACGCGGCAATGAAGGTTAAGAGCAATGGTTGCGATGTGACGTTTCGTCCGCTGACCAACGTAAGATGGGCGGCTCTGGAGGCTTTGTTTGGTCCGCGAGGCGCGTCGGGCGGATGCTGGTGCATGTGGTGGCGATTGCGGCGCTCGGAATATGAGAAGAAGAAAGGCGCCGGGAACAAGCTGGCATTTCAGGACATTGTGAGGTCGGGCGCGCCGACGGGAGTGCTGGCATATGCGGGCGGCAAGCCGGTGGGTTGGTGCGCTGTTGCACCGCGGAAAAATTATCCGGTGCTGGAACGATCACGCATTCTGAAACCGGTTGATGAGCAGGCAGTATGGTCTGTCACTTGTTTCTATGTTCCGCGAGAACATCGGCGAAGTGGATTGACAGCGAAGTTGCTGGGGGCAGCGGTTGATTATGCGCGCGAGAAGGGCGCGAAGATCATTGAGGGGTATCCGCAGGATCCGAAGAAGGGAACACTGGTGGATGCGTTTGCGTGGACTGGTTTTGCGTCGGCATTCCGGAGAGCAGGGTTTAGAGAGGTGGCGAGGAGATCGGAAACACGACCGGTGATGAGACGGATGCTGTAGAGCTTTCTTCCGCGGGCGAGGGCGCCCGCGCCACATCAAGTCATACCGCACCCGCTAAGCCATACGCATCACACAACGACCGCTTCTTTATATTCTCCGTAGACTTTTCTCATTGCGTCGGAAATTTCGCCGACGGTTGCGTTGGCTTCGACGGCCGCGAGGATGCGCGGCATCAGGTTTTCACCGGTACGCGCTGTGTCTTCGACGGCTTTTATTGCAGATTTCCACAATTCCGGATCGCGTCGCGCGCGCAGAGCTTTCACGCGTTCCACTTGCTTGTGCTCCAAAGTCTCATCGATGCGCTGTAGCGGAACGGCCTTTTCCTCATCGACGGTGAAGCGATTCACGCCGACAACAACTGCTTCGAGGTGATCGACTGCTTTCTGGTAGTCGTACGCTGCGTTCTGAATCTCCTGCTGCACGTATCCGCGCTCGATTGCCTTGAGCATGCCGCCCATGCCATCGATCTTGTTCAAGTATTCGTTGGCGCGATTTTCAATTTCAGTTGTCAACGACTCGATGTAATAGGAACCGGCGAGCGGATCGATGGTCTGTGGAGCACCGGATTCGAATGCAATGATCTGCTGCGTGCGAAGCGCGATGCGAGCCGATTGCTCCGTGGGCAAGGCCAGTGCTTCGTCGTAAGAGTTGGTGTGCAAAGATTGCGTTCCGCCGAGCACTGCCGAGAGAGCCTGGATTGCGGTACGGACGATGTTGTTTTCCGGCTGCTGAGCAGTAAGGGTCGAGCCGGCCGTTTGTGTGTGGAAACGCAACATCCATGACTTCGGGTTCTTCGCTTTGAATTTTTCACGCATGATGCGCGCCCACATGCGTCTAGCGGCGCGAAACTTTGCGACTTCCTCAAGAAAGTTGCTGTGAGCATTGAAAAAGAAACTCAAGCGTGGCGCGAATTTATCGACATCGAGTCCGGCGTTTATTGCGGCTTGGACGTATGCGATGCCGTTGCCGAGTGTGAACGCAACTTCTTGAACGGCAGTCGATCCGGCTTCGCGCATGTGATAGCCGGAGATAGAAATCGTGTTCCAGTCAGGGACGTTCTCATTCGTCCAGGCAAACAGGTCGGTAATGATTCGCATGGCCTGCTGCGGCGGATAGATGTATGTGCCGCGTGCGATGTATTCCTTCAAGACATCGTTCTGTACCGTGCCGGAGAGTTTTTTCATCTCGGCACCCTGGCGCTTCGCGACCGCAACGTACAACGCGAGCAGGATGGATGCAGTCGCGTTGATGGTCATGGAGGTGGATATTCTTGTGAGGTCGATGCCGTCGAAGAGACGCTGCATGTCTTCGATGGAGTCGATGGCAACTCCGACTTTGCCGACTTCGCCCATTGAAAGTGGATTGTCGGAGTCGAGTCCAATCTGAGTGGGTAAATCAAAAGCTACCGAGAGTCCAGTGGTTCCGTTCGCGAGCAGGTACTTGTAGCGCTTATTGGATTCTTCGGCGTCTCCCATACCTGCGTATTGCCGCATTGTCCAGAGGCGTCCGCGGTACATGGTGGCCTGAACGCCGCGCGTGTAGGGGAATTGTCCGGGGTAGCCGACATCGCGATCGTAATCCCATCCGACAAGGTCGGGAGGTGTGTAGAGAGGGCGAACTGGAATATGGGAGGAGGTTTGAGTTTCCGAGACCTCAGCTTTCGGGGAGTTCGGAAGAGTCTTAACGGTGTCGGACATAGAATCACCACCAGAAAAGAACTAGGCCGATTAATTCTTCTTGCGTGCTCGCCAAAAAGAACTCAGCCCAAAGTAGCCGAACACAAGGCAAAAGCAAATTGCCATGATGAGCCGTCCAGGGCCTTGGGTTCCTGCCTGATACTTGGAGTATTCGCGTGCCAGCGCGCCGCCGCCGATAACAGCCAATGCAAGGAAAACAAACCCGGTTACTTCCAACCAAAGGATGTGCAGGATACGTGAGAAAGACTGAGCCGTTGCGGTCAACCCGGAAAGGAGGGCGCCACCCAAGCGGGTCTTACCGGCGTGGCGACCGAGGACCTGGACGGCCAAGCTGAGCTTCCGAACGGTGGAGATGCTGGCCAAACAGATATTTTAGCAGTCTGAGAACAGAACCAAGGTTAGAATAGAGCAGCGAGGATTGTGGGGCGCAACTTTACAGCCAGGGCGGCATCGAAGTAAGGACGCGCACGACGGCGGAGAGGGCCGTTTATGGAAGATCAGTCAGGAGGGCCGGTGGACCAGCAGCTGAAGCAATTGATGAATGAGTTGGGTGCGGCTATCAATGAATCCCTGGCCGATTCGGAGCAAATTGCGGAAGTTGTAGCGCGCATTAAAGATGGTGGTTACGACATATTCCTCGTCCTCGAAGCGACCATCGGGGTTAGTAAACAGAATGACAAGTCTTCCGAGAAGACATCCATGGTGACCACTTTGAGCAGCAATGCTGATTTGAAGATCAGCGAGCAGGATCTCAAGTTCCTCAAGTCGCTACGAATCAAGCTGGACGAAGAAGACAAAAACAGGCCCGAGTAATCGGATTGTTTTCAAACAAACTTACGAACTGCAAATCTCTGCACACCTGAGTAAATCCTGCACTGGTCAAGGGATTCGACCAGTTCCAGTTGACAAGTAGCCCAACTCACCACACAATCTTCAGGTCAGTGTTTTGGCAAGTATTTGGAGGCGAAGAAGTGCGCCGCCAAAACCCCCCTGCCCAGGTGATTTGCCCAGGTTTAATTCAGACGATGGTAAGCGTGCTAGATGCGTAAAGGGTGACGAGTGTTTCAATGATCGCCCAACGTGGCAAGCTTAATCACGGCCAATCGCCAGTGTAGTCTCGACAACGCCAAATTTTCGAAGCCGAAGAATTTTGAAGCTTCGATATGAGGAACCTCGGCGGTCTTCTGCGAAGGTTCGTTTCGTTTGCGAAGCTCGGAGATCCGATCGAATCAAATTGCCGTGCAAAATTTAAGCGCCACGAGGCTGATGATGATTGCTGCGCATTCCAGATTACGTCGTACGAATTTCGCTTTCACTGCGACCCTTGTGTTGGGAATTATGCTGCTCGCCGGTTTCATGCAGTCGGCGGTTGCGCAAAACCCGGACTTTAAAATTTTCAAAAATTACTTTGTAACGGGCGACTATGTCGTGGCCGGCTGGAATGAGGGAGCGCCGGACTTCAGCGGCTATGCGCCGGGAAAGATCTCGATTCCAGACACAAAGCAGCCTGTACCTCAAAGTGTGCCGAAGGGCGCTGACATCGTGGCCGCTTATTTGTACTGGGCTACGGTCGAAGGGAATCAGAGTATTCAGCAGGGCCAGAAGGCGTTCTTCAATGGCTATGCCATCACGGGGTCCGTGCTGGGCAATCCGAATGCACCTGTATCGTGGAGCTCGGGCGGTTGTTCCGGTTCGGCGAATGGCTCAAAAACGATGCGGTTCTACAGGGCCGATGTGCGACCGTATCTGCCGCTCGATTCCGCTGCGAATTCCTCTACTTTTGGAGCACTGGTTGCCGCTGGCGACATTCCGGTACGACTCGCCGATAGCGGTAGCAACGGGAACACGGCTCCCTTTGCACTAGGCGCCAGCCTGGTGGTGGTTTATCGCGTACTCAATCCGCAGGTGCCGTTGAACGGCATCGTGCTGTACGACGGAATTATCGCTCCGAGCAACGCTGGGCAAAGCATGACGCAGAACATCACTGGCTTCTACGGGCCCACTAGCCAAGCGCAGAAGCTGACCCACATCGTGGCGAACGGGCAGATGAACAAAAAAGAGGACGTATATCTGAACGGCATATTTCTGCCTTCGATCTACGGTACTTCTCCGTCATTCCCGGGCATTTATGGGAACTGGGACAACCCCACATGGAATGTCAACGGCGATGTTCCGGTTGATCCTGCGACGGCTTCTGTATTGCCGACGTCGAGCAATACTGGTTGCGTTTCGTGGGGCGCGATGATCCTGAGCACGACGGTTCAGGACACGGATCACGATGGTTTGCTGGATGCGTGGGAAGACCAGAGCAAAACCCCCCAAGGCTATACGGACGCTGTGAGTCAGCAGTTCGTGCCTCTACCTGGAGCAGATCCGAACAAGCCCGACATCTTTGTTGAGGTGGACTATCTCAGCAATCTCGATGGTGGAGCAGGGAAATACTTGCACTCACATCTTCCCAAGAAGCAAGCCTTGGATAATGTCGGCGCCCTTTTTTCGGGCCACGGTATCAGCTTGCATTTCGATGTGGGGAACAACTACCAAGGTGATCAATACGTGATTTCAGGTGGCACCGGCGGGAATGGTGTTTCCGAAAGCGCGATTCTATGCACGGATACCACCGCGCAGCCTTGTCAATTTCCTGGACAACCTGCGATTGGCTGGAAGGGAGGATTCGAGTTCTTCCAGACTAATCCGGTCCTTGGGAATTTCCAGAGCGCACGCAGCCAAAGCTATCACTACATCCTGATGGGGCATTCACTGGGAGCACCGCGCTCCTTCTGGAGCACGATTGGTTCGGCGCTGGCCGATCCAACAATCCCAACGTTGGTCTCGATCGTGAACAACGCTGCGACGGGCAAAGCAACGGTGACGCTCAAGACTCCTGCGGGAACCGTAAAACCGGGGGATTGTCCGAGCCCACTTACCGGCTGCGGTGATGCGAACGCCGATCGAATCGTGATTACGGGTGTGATCTCACAACCGAACTTAAACGGCGTATACAAGTTCGGAAAAATTACGACGATTGACGCGAACACGATTTCGTTCCCGATCACGACCTCAAACGTGGCGACGGGCACGTACAGTTACAAAACGAGTTGTACGACGTGTTTCAACGAGCCGCAGATGGGGATTTCCTACCTCGGACCAACGAGCAACTCAGGTCACTCTGACTTCGGAGGTGGTGGGGATTCTATCGTGACGCTAGGGTTGTGGGGAGCCGACGATCTGGCGAACTGTGTGGCGGATCCTTCAACAAACCCCGCAGTACCCTGCGACAACCAGGTCGGGACAGTCAGCGTTCAAACTGGCACTTTGGCACACGAGATGGGGCATGCGTTATCGCTAACGCATGGCGGAGCCTATTACACCGATCCAATCAATACGAGCTTGCCGACGTACGATATCAACTGCAAATCGAATTTCGTCAGCGTCATGAACTATCTGTTCCAGGTTCGTGGATTTGCCGACGGCACGATTGATTACTCCGGACAGCTTCTGCCGAACCTGAATGAAGCGAGCCTGGATGAGCTCTTCGGTATTGGGCCAGCGAATTCTCTTACGCGCTGGTACTCGAACCCGAATGCGATTGATAAGCAAATACAAGCGACTTCGAATGGAGGACACTACGCCAAAGCGCATTGCGATGGCACTCCGAAGCTCGCCAACGAAGCTCCGGCGGTGCGAGTCGACGCAACGCCACCAGCTGGAGGCGGGCTCGACTGGAACAATGACCTCGTGATTGCCAATCCTGTGGGAGGGACGATCGACATCAACAACAACGGCGTTCTGGGTGATGCAGATTTCCTTGGATTCAATGATCTGCCTTACCTGAATCTGCAGCAGATTGGGGCGCGCTCGAGTGCATTCGGGTTCTCCCAAGCGGGTGGCCTGAAAAACGGCGGCGGTGGCCTGAAAAATGGCGGCGGCGGCGTTGACAATGATGGCGGCGGCCTTAAGAACGGTGGCGGTGGTCTGAAGAACGGTGGCGGCGGTCTGAAGAACGGCGGAGGCGGTACTGAGCAGGACGAGGACACTGCGCATTCAACGGTTGGTCCTCCGGCGAGCCTGATTTGCACAACGCCTGAGACCAGCGGCAGCACCACTTACGCGGGCTGCACAGTGGGCACGAGCACGCCGGGTTTCTTGGTCACCAAAGGTGTTCCACTTTCTTGGGGCTTCCCAGGCCAGGTTACGCAATCGAATTATGGCCAGATCCGCGCGTTCAACGTGTATCGGGCGACGAACATTGCGGGTTCTGTCCTGAACAATGCGAAGGCCTTTGCGCTGATAAAAACGATTATTCCGGTAGGATCTGCCGTAACACCGGTCAGCTTCTATGTGGACACGTCGATCAAGAACAATAATGTGTACACGTATTTCGTAACTGCTGTGAATATTCAGGGAGCGCAGAGCGGCCCCTCGAACTATTTGACAGTTACGATCGCAACGAAGTAGCACCTGGAATTCGTGGCAGCGGGCGGCATCGCAGCTCTGCTGTTCCGCGAAAAGCAATAAGAGGGCGGGCTTTCGGGCCCGCCTTTTATTCTTTCAGTCCTATTGCCGCGGCGATCTCGCGGCCATCCAATCGTGCTAAAGCGAAATTTCCGGTGTAGGGATAGAAGCCTGCAGCGAGCACTCGGAACCCGGCGCGTTCCAGTTCACGCGTTAGAACTGAAGGATCCATGAAGTTCATGGTTGCCGGAAAATTCGTTGGGTGGAGGTTTTCTGGAATGCAGGAGCGCACATCTTCGATGAAGCCAGGCCACTCGGCGCCAGCAGCTACCTGTTTCTCGTACACCGAAATCAGCGGCTTGAAGATGGTTCGATAGATGGCGTCGTTGACTAGAAACACTCGTCCGTTCGGTTTGAGCCAGCGATGCATCAAAGCGAGGCTGGCGCGGATGCGGTCTCCGGTGAAGAAGTGAAATAGTCGGGCGTTGTAGATGGCATCGAAGGAGCCGTTGGGAAAAGCCAGGTGCTCGGGAAAAGCGCCTGGATAGAATTCGATCTGGTCGGCATATGTAGAGGGGACTCGCGATCGAAGGATCGCCAATTGAGCCGTACTGATATCGTTCGCGAATACTTTTGCGGCACCAGCTTGGAGCGCTTTGATGACTACATGCCCATAGCCAGCGGCGATTTCAAGCATGACACCGTGGGTTTGTTTTGCGAAATCAAGGTAGGCCTGAGTCACCTCATCGGTGAAGAGCCAGACGGCACCTTGCTTTTCCAGTGTGGGGATGAATGATCCGTTCTCGACGGGATCGGGCATTTTTGGAACGGAAGCAGACATAAGATTATGTCGTCGATGGTTTTATTGTGGCCTCGTGAAGGCCGGGACTCTATTTAAGCCGCCGACGTGCATCGGCGAGTAAGGGGTCTTCGGTGGTTTTCCCGCGAACATCAAGGTAAGTTCGGAACGAATCGGCTGCGCCAGGACTCTTCAAGCCTTCGCGCACGAGACCCTGATAGTAGTAGACAGCTGGCAACAAGCTGTAGGTCGGCATATCGTCCATGAAGAGTTCCAGCGCTTCGCCACGACGTTTGATGCAGCGATCAAGCTCCGAATCTGCTTCGGCGAAAGCACCGGCGGCAAGGTAGGCACGTCCGAGATCGAACCGACCAATCCAAGTGTCGACGAGGCCCTTCGCTTCATTGAACAGTTGGATGGCCTGCTTCGGATCGTTCGCACTCAGTGCGACCTCACCCAAAATTATTTTGGCGAAGGCTTGCGGCGGAGCCTGGATTTCGCGGCCGAGAGCATCAGCTAATTTTTTAGCTTTCGCAATTTCTCCAGCTTCGACATAAATACGAGCGGCGAGGAATTTAATCTTTGTGGATTCGCTGGTGGCGAGTGCACGATCGGCAGCGGCGGCAGCAGCGCGCTTTTCACCGCGAAGAATGAAAGCTTCAGCAAGCATCCATAGCTTGTCGGCTGCAGCATCAGGATTCTTTGCGGCCAGATCAGCAGCAATGCCTTTGTCGAGAATCTGAACGCCGTCACGGAATCGGCCCTGGTAAAGCGCGAGGTTCGCAAGCCCGGCTGAGGCAAGAGAAGCTCCCCAAGGGCTCAGCTTCTCAAGCTTTTGGTATGTCTCGGTTGCTTGCGGGATTTGATTCTGTCCGAGTTGTGCATACCCCAAGGCAAAAGACGACTCTTCGTAGCCGGGATTTAATTGAAGAGAGTCACGAGCGCCTTGTTCGCAGTTCTGAAATTCCGACGCATAACAGGCGAATAGAGCATAGTTCATGCGCGTCATGACGTCTTTCGGGGCGATCTCGACCGCGCGTTTCGCCTCTTCCATCGCTTTGGGCATATTCAGCATGCGGCCGTAGCAAGTGGCGAGATTGTTCTGTCCGATGTTGTCGGCGGGGTACTGCTTCATCAATTCGCTGAACTCTTCGACACACTTCTGCCAATTGTTGGTTCGGATGTAATACATGCCACGGACGCGATATCGTTCACGTTCTGTCATGCGATCGACGCGCGAGATGGCCTCTTTCGCATACGTTTCAGCATCCTGCGTTTTGCCGAGGTTTCCTGCTGCCGCTGCCATACCTGCGTAAGCGCGCGCGAAATTGGGATCCAGTTCGGAAGCTTTTTTGAATGAATTGAAGGCTTCATCCATCTTGCCTGCGAATTGCTGTTCCATGCCAAGGCTGTAATGGTGTACAGCTTCGACATTGCTTGTGGCGAATGTTCCTTGCGCGGCGGCGAGCTGGACGGACTCTGGGGTGGTATCACCCAGCGCCTTACGAATGGGAGCAACGGCTTTCGGAACCTGCAATAGCAGTTGGTCTTTGCTTTCGGCATCGACGTCGGTGGTGGCGAGCGTTTTGCCAGTGACGGTGTCGGTCGCTTTCAAGGCAAGGTTGTAGCCGTTGCCCTTCTTGTCGAGCTGTCCACTGACGACGGCAGCAACACCCGAATCAACAGCCACAAGGCGACTGGTTTCTTCGTCGAGTTTCTGAGAAGGATTCGTCTTTGCGGCGATCTTGCGAGCGTTTCCACGATTGAACGCGTTGATAAAGCTCGCGCCTTCCAGCGCAACGTTGACCATTGGCTCAAGCGTGTCATCGAACAGGTTGTCACCGGTGTTGTTCTGGAAATCGCCGACCAGCACCGAAACTGGGGCGTGAGCGACCACGCCCACAGGACGAGTGTTCCTGCGAGCGTACCAGCCAACTCCGATCGCGGTGGCGATCATGAGAGTGGCTACGATTCCGATTCGGGGCCATGGCAGCCTGCCCAGACGGACAGTCCAGGGATCTGTGACCACCGCAACTTTGAAAGATTTCCCTTTGCCTTGCCATGCATCAAGATCGGTAAGAATGTCTGTGACGTTGGCATAGCGATGGGTGAGATCCCGTTCCAGGCACTTGCTGACGATGTCGCTCAAGCCCTTCGGAACAGAAGCGTCTATCTCAGCGGCGGGAATGGCGCGCTCCTGGCTGCGCCGCAAAAGGCTGGCGAGCGCGGTGTCCGCCTTGTATGGCATTTTGCCGGTGAGCAGTTCGTAAAAGATGAGACCGACGGCGAAGATATCGGACCGTTGATCGAGGTCCTTGCCCATCGCCTGTTCAGGCGACATGTACTCCATCGTGCCGACAAGAGCACCGGTCTGCGTCATGCCATCAGAATCGACAGAACGAGCGAGACCGAAATCCATGACAAGGATGCGGCCTTGATTGTCGCGCATGACGTTTTGCGGTTTCAGGTCGCGATGGATTACCCCGACGCCGTGGGCTGCCTGCAACGCAAGACATATCTGACGAATGGTCTCTACCGCTGCTTCTGCTGAGAGCTTTCCTTCTTTGAGGAGAACCGAGCGAAGATCGGCGCCCTCGACGAACTCCATGGTGATGAACTTGACGCCCGCAGCTTCACCGAGATCGTAGACACGAACCGCATTGCGATGAGTGACCTGATGAGCGAGAAGCAGTTCCTGCTTGAAACGCGCAAGAATAGCCGGATTCGCAGCTAATTCCGGACGAATGACTTTGAGAGCAACAGGGCGATTGAGTTCGCGATCAGTTGCCTTGTATACCGCTCCCATACCGCCTTCGCCAAGCAGTTGGAGAATTTCATAACGATCACCAAGCACGTCGCCAATTTGAAAAACCGCGGCACTGACGAAAAGACCGGAAGCTGGCGCGCGACGGGGAGAACCGGGAGAAGGCGACGCAGGTTTTCCATGCATCATCCCCGGAACGAGTGTCGCGTCGAGATCGACTAACGTCGCGTTAGGATCAGCGGGAGTGCTGTAGCCGATGTCGACAATGGTCGCGTCGGGATCAGGTAACCGAAAATTGGTATCGACGATGGTGGCTTCGGGATCGTGAGGTGGCAGGGGGACGTTGCTGGACGAACTCTCCCCGGCGAAACGGGTCCCCAGGGAATCGGGTTTCTTGGGAACGTTTCCCTCCGGCCGTGATTGCTTTTCGTCCATAGTTTGACGCTGGACGTGCTTGGGCATTGCGATGAGAGGGAGAGTCATCGACGCACCCGTGCCGGCGCCAGCGGGTACTTCGTGTTGTGAGTGAAGTATATACCCGGAAACCATACACCGGAGCGGTGGAATCCAGGCGGGCAACGGGGTTTGAAGGCTGTCGAACCAGCGCTTTAGAGGGAGACGACCGGGGCCTTGCGGCCCCGGCAGGCGTAGCTTACTCGGTATTGCCTCTCTGTTCGGCCGGGACGGCTGAAATCTTGCCGAACAGCCCATCGTTTTCATCGTTCGGGCCGGCGGTGAAGTAAAGGTCCGTGGCCAGGCCTGAGCGGGCATTGTCGCCGCCAAAGCTGAGCGCCCAAAGTCCATGGACGTGAATTGGCAGGCCGTTGGGATTCAGAAGCGATCCTTCAAAGGCACCGGTTAGGGGATTGAAGGCGTTAATCACGCCGTCTCCGAAATTTCCGATAAGCATGCGATGAGTAAACGCGCCGAAATCGGAAGGAGCCATCGTTATGCCCCAAGGAGCGTTCATCCAGGGACCGTGCTGAAGCCGCGCGATCAGGCGCCCGGAAGGATCGAAGATGCTGACGAATCCTTTGCCTGCCCCATGATCTTCATCTGTTTCGCCTGGATCGCGATGTGCGAAGGTTACGACTAAATTGCCACCCACATTCTGAATGTTGAATGGCACGTAATTGCTCGGCAGGCTCGGGTCTCTGAATCCGGCATCTGTGACGAAACCGAAGCTCGAGTTAAACACTTCTACGCGGCCGGACTTAAAGTTCGTTGCGAAGAGACGTGGGCCCGAGGATGTCATTGCTATAGCGCATCCTTTATAGGAGGCGACAGAAGATCGGTCCTTCTTGGTCACGGCCATCGTCAAGTTGACTCCGGGATTCCAGCCAGCGATGGTTCCGTTCTCCGTTACGAACAAGAAGATCGCGGGCTTTCCTGCTGCTACTTCAAATCCGGTTGTGTAGTTGTAAACGGTGCCGGTCGGGGCGGATGGGCCGGTCTGACCCTTGCCCGGAGGTATGGTCACGACGAGGCTCTGCGGCGTGCCGTTCAAGTCGTACAAGGTGGAGAGTCCAGTGCCGTTATCGGAGACCCACCAGGGAGTGAAAGAAGCGCGGGAAAGACCCCACGCGTTAACCAAATTCGGATCCACGGTTGCCTTGGAAGCAACAGCAGATGAGTCGGTCGTCAAATCGACGCGTTTGTAGTGTTGAGCCATAGCGGTTGTAGACGCCAAGGCCATGAGTAACGCGAACGTGCAGAAGCGGGTGAAGTAACGGGATTGCATGTCGCACCTCGAACTGTTGGGAGTTTTTTCTGCCTTCGGAGAACCGCGAGAGCGGCCTGACTTCAGGCTGGTTTGTAGAAAATGGTACTTTCACGTTTGAAGAAGGCATGTCACGAAGTTGTCTGCGAATTGTCATTTCCTGGGGACACGCCGTTTATCGGCAACAATTCACGCTGTGCTAGTATCTTTTTTCGTTTCTTGCATCAGCGGGTGCGCTGCAAGGTATGGTTGGCCGCCCGACGCTTGAGCGATAGCGAGCCCGAGAGCCGAGATGAAAGACACGCTGGGAGTCTTGCTGGCCGGAGGAGCTGGGGAACGCCTTTATCCCCTGACGCGCGACCGGGCCAAGCCTGCTGTCACCTTTGGCGGCATTTATCGAATCATCGACATCACGCTCTCCAACTGCGTGAACTCGGACCTGCGACGCGTTTATATACTCACCCAATACAAAGCGCTTTCGCTGAATCGGCACATCCGTGAAGGCTGGAACATCATGGGCAGCGAGATCGGAGAGTTCATTGAGATCCTTCCTCCGATGAAGCGGGTGAGCGAGAACTGGTACATGGGGACGGCCGACGCCGTGTATCAGAACATCTATTCGATCGGCTCAGAACAGCCGAAGCACGTACTTATCCTGTCGGGCGACCACATTTACAAGATGAATTACGGTCGCATGCTCAGACAGCATCGGGATGCAGGTGCCGATGTCACGGTGGCAACCTTGGTGATGGATCCCTCGGAAAGTGACCGGTTCGGCGTAGTGGAGATGGACCGCGACAGTCGCATTACAGGATTTCAGGAAAAACCCAAGCAGACCAGTGTGCGGTCGATTTTCGATCCAAATAAGACTTCGGGTTCGATGGGCATTTACATCTTCAATACAGATGTTTTGATCCCGGTACTGTTAAAGGATGCGGAAGATCCGCAATCGAGTCATGACTTCGGCAAAGATATATTGCCCAAAATGCTCGATGAATACCGCGTGTACGCGTTTAACTTCGTCGACGAAAACAAAAAAGAGGCGCTCTACTGGCGCGATGTAGGAACGCTCGAGGCTTTTTACGAAGCGAACACGGATCTAGTCGCGGTGTCGCCAGTCTTCAACCTGTACGACGAGGAGTGGCCGATCCGAACGCATCAGCGACAGTATCCTCCGGCGAAGTTCGTGTTTGCCGAAAGTGGGCGCAAGGGAGAAGCACTGGATTCGCTAGTTTCCTCTGGTTGCATCATCTCCGGCGGACAGGTGAAAAACAGTGTGCTTTCACCCGATGTCCGCGTGAATAGCTATAGTGAGGTGGATTCCAGCATCCTTTTCTCGCACGTCAACGTTGGCCGGCATTGCAGGATTCAGAGGGCGATTCTCGATCGTGATGTTCACATTCCGGAGGGAACGACAATTGGCTACGACGCCGAAGCCGATCGACAACGCTACTTCGTGACGGAGAGCGGAATCACCGTGGTGACACGGGATTATTCATTGTTCGAGAATCCGATTACGGTGGATTACTTCACCAGCGAGTAGAGCAATCTACAACTATAGCAAGCGAAGACGGATCAAGGCTGCACCGTCAACATCACGACGCCATGTGGTGGGACGGCCGCACCGAACTTACCTGATTGTTTTCCCAAATCCTTGTGCTGCCACAAATCGCGAACCGACGCGACAACCTTGCCTGGATAGCCGATGTCTTCCCAAGTGGCCACGATGTTCTGCTCAGCTTCGCCGCGGTTGAAGAGAATGACAGCGCGGCTGCCGTCCACGAGTTGTTTTGACCATACTTCTCGATCCGAATCCTTTCGGACACGTTGTCCTTGTCGCCCGAGCGGGTCCTGATTGATCGCAATGACTTCCTTGTTTGTGAGAATGTCGTGAATTTCCGGACGCATATTTCGCAGATCGTTGCCTGCTATGAGTGGGGCAGCAAGCAATGCCCAGAAACTGAAGTGAGAACGATACTCCGTGTCAGTCATTCCACCATTTCCGACTTCAAGCATGTCCGGATCGTTCCAGTGTCCGGGGCCCGCGTACGAGTAGAGATCGGCTAACTCATCGATAATGGCGGTCACTCCGTAGCTGCAACAGTCGCCTGGTTTCCACTCCTTTTTCTCTCCCCATCGATCCTGGATGTCGCCGGTGGCACGCCACAAATTTCCGCCAACTTCACGTCCCCAGAGCCAAGGCTGGTGTTTACCCCACTCACAGATACTGAGAACGATAGGACGGCCGGTGGCATCGAGTGCATCGCGCATCAGTGCGTACGAGGCTCTTGCGTCTTGAGTGCTCGCGTTACACCAGTCGTACTTGAGATAGTCAACCTCCCAAGATGCGTACTGGAGAGCGTCCTGATATTCGTGGCCCAGGCTTCCCGGTCGACCCTCACAGGTTTTCGATCCGGCATCGGAATAGATGCCAAACTTAAGTCCGAGAGTGTGGATGTAATCGGCGAGAGCCTTGATGCCGTTCGGAAAGCGTTGTGAGTCGGCAACGATATTGCCGTTTTCGTCGCGGCGGACCTGCCAACAGTCATCGATCACGACGTACCGATATCCGGCATCTTTCATGCCCGACTGAACAACCGCGTCGGCCATACCTCGCACTAGTTCGTCGCTGACATTGCATGCGAACTTGTTCCATGAGTTCCAGCCCATGGGAGGAGTGAGCGCGAGGTGCGCGGAGGGAGAGGGCTGAGCGAAGGCGGGGAGAACGAGAAGAGCAAAGATCAGGAGAGTTCGCATGGCGTGCATTAGAACATAGGCGGAGTGGCCCGTTACTTATGGAAAAGCTGGCTTCTTCGCTACGCTCAGGATGACATTCAGATTGGAACCATGCGTTTCAAGTTGAATCCAAAACTCGCTCGACTTTCTCAACCCAGTGTGTACTTTCCCATTTCGACCGTTTTCTGCGCGATCTGCTGTCGAAGGGCGATTGTGTTGAAAGGTTCGTGTTTACTCAGTCGCCGTAGAATCGCGAGTTGGGTGCGCAGCATGTCTCCGTCGGCCACAGCGGCGATGGTTTTCTTCGCGCCGGCTTCGACTTTTTCGAACGCCTGATTCAGGTAAACCCGCGTCATTGCAATCGGCAGAGCCGCACCCGACTCTCCTTTAGCAGCGATGATTTTTTGGGTTCGGAGAACTGCGGTTTCCATCGCATAGATCTCAATCGTCATGTCGGCGATCGCTCCCATGACTTCCTGCTCGTCCTGGATTTTCTGCATGTATTTCTGCGTGGCAGCGCCGGCGGCAAACAATCCAAGTTTCTTGGCGTTGATAACGAGCTTGCGCTCATCGGCCAAAGGACCTTCGATATCTTCGGCCATACTCGGCCCTGACAGGACCTCATCCATCAACTTCTTGATGGCGGGCATGAGAGCCAGTTGTCCCGACATGGCACGTTTCAAAAGAAAGCCAGTGATAATCAGGCGATTGATTTCGTTCGTACCTTCGAAAATGCGATTGATGCGGGCGTCGCGATAGGCGCGTTCGGCGGGATATTCTTCGACGAAGCCGTAGCCGCCATAGATCTGGACAGTTTCATCGACGATGTAATCAATCATCTCCGATCCCCAGACTTTCAGGATCGAACATTCGACGGCGTATTCTTCGATGGCTTTGCGCGTTTCTTTCGCGGCATCGGGATTCGTATGGTCAATTTCTGAGAGCAGGGCATCCATCATGCCGACGGTCCGATAGACGAGCGATTCGCCGACATAAATCAGCGTGGCCATGTTGGCGATCTTTTCCCGCACCAAGCCGAAGTCGGCGATGACTTTGTCGAACGCTTTCCGCTGCTTCGCATACGCAACGGCATTTGCGAGCGAAACGCGACCGCCGCCAACACACATCGCTCCCAACTTGAAGCGTCCGATATTGAGAATGTTGAAAGCGATGATGTGGCCTTTACCAATCTCACCCAACAGATTCTCAACGGGAACTTTGCAGTCATTAAGGATGATGGGGCATGTCGATGAGCCTCGGATGCCCATCTTGTGCTCCTCGGCGCCGATCGAGAAGCCGGGGAATTCCTTTTCAACCAGGAATGCGGTGAACTTCTCGCCGTCGACTTTGGCGAACACGGTGAACAGATCGGCGAATCCTGCGTTCGTGATCCACATCTTTTCGCCGTTCAGGATGTAATGCTTGCCGTCTGCTGAGAGCGCAGCGCGAGCGCGGCAGTTCAGTGCGTCGGAGCCCGAAGAAGCCTCCGAAAGAGCGTAGGCGCCGACGATTTCTCCAGCCGCCAGACGCGGGAGATATTTCTTCTTCTGCTCTTCAGTACCGAAATAGACGATCGGTAATGTACCGATGCCAGTGTGTCCGCCCCATGTCGTAGCGAAGCCCGCATACTTGGCGATGCGGTCGGCGATGACCGCTGCGGTGACTTTATCCATTTCGAGGCCGCCGTAAGCCTCGGGGATTTCCGCTGAACTTAAACCGAGCTCGCCGGCCTTCTTGAGCAAGTCACGGGTGATCGAGAAATCCTTATGCTCGATTTTTTCTACATTAGGAAGGATCTCGTTCACTGCGAACTCTTCCGCAGTCTGAGCAATCAGGTTGTGTTGTTCGGAAAAGTCTTCCGGTGTGAATACTTCATTTGGCTGTCGTTCTTCGAGCAAGAACGAGCCGCCCGAGATCTTATTTTTGGGAAGTACGCTGGTGGCCATGGTCAAACACCCTTGAAGAAGGACGAGCTAGAAGATACCTTCAAATTATTTCACTTTTCCCAGTTTTTTCCATGCGATCTTACGTGGTCTTTGCTCGAAGGAGCATGGCTTTAGGGATCCAAGTTTCCTGGTTCGGCAGAAACCAACGCGCAAACGCTAGCATCTATGGTAGCAATGAGCGGGATTGGGGAGACCAAAAAACGAGATTTTGGGGCGAGACTGGATATGACCGCGTGCGTAAAGCACTTCTGGTTCTTGGAACAACAGCCTTCCTCTTTGGAAGCCTGATCTGGCTGGACGCCAGACTGGACGCGTCTGAGCGTGATTCCGACACGAAGGATTCGTTTTTCGAGGAAGCACCGCCCTCTGAGCGACAGAAAGTTCTTTTTCCTCAAATCGTTGTGAATCAGGAGCAGAGGCCGATACTTAAAGAGCGCTTCTGACCTAGAATCACATACTCTACGCGATTGGGCTGCTACACTTGCGCAGCGTATGCTCCGCCTGCTTCGCTCGGCCGCCTTTGTGATCTTGGGCGCGACCGCGCTTGCTTTATATGCCGCTGACTGGCAAGTTGGTCGCATTCAATCCGTCAGAAAAGATGTCGCCAGCAAGACGCTCTACTACGTAGTGAACACTCCCGTCACGGAAGATGTCACCACGTATACCGTAGCCGTCCACGTGAACGACAAACTAGTTACAGGATTTTACGAGCAAGATAAGGTGCAGGATGCTCCTCCTTCGGCATGGACGGAAACAACTCCGGTCTGGGTTCGTATTGAGGACAAGACCATGTGGCTCAAGGGAGCCACTTCCGACGAGATCAAGCTGACCGTTTCGAAGTCGAAGCCGACCGCGGCGATGCCGCCCCTTACAGTGGAAGAAATCAAGATCCTGAACCGTGGGGCTCGCCAAATGCCTGAGGACACAACGATCGGTTTCGGCGCTAAGGAAGCGGCCAAGGAACACGAAGCTGTTCTGCCACCTCCACCGCCTCCTCCGGGAGGAACTATCAATATTTCGACGGTTCCTTATCTTGCCGACGTTTTCGTCGACGGAAAAGACATGGGCTACAGCCCTGCTAAGGTGCGGTTGTCACCAGGGAAGCACTCGATACGTGTCTCGAAGAATGGATACCGGCCTTACGTCCAAGACGTTCAAGTCGCCCTCGACAGCGATCAGAAACTCGATATTAAATTAGAGAAGAAGTGAGTGTGGGTGCCTTTCCCGCCCGACCGGCAATATCCTGTACTCTATTGAGCAAAGAATCCATGCTGATCCGAGTGCTTTTTTTTGGGATGTTGCGAGACATTGTGGGTAGTTCTCATGATGCGCTCGAACTCGCAGAAGGCGCGCGCCTTGCCGATGTCTTACAGCATTACGAAACACTTGTTCCTGAAATCAAGGCACTCCTTCCTTCGCTGGCGCTCTCGGTCAATCAACGGTATGTTTCGGGCGACATTGCATTATCAGCAAATGACGAAGTGGCGTTTCTACCTCCGGTCAGCGGAGGAATGCCTCGAGCAACAATCGTACGTGAGGTGATCCAGACACAAGGAGTTCTTGCGAGATTGAAGGCGCCACAGGATGGCGCGGCGGTTGTTTTCGAAGGAGTGGTTCGGAATAACACGCGCGGACGCCGAACCTTGTACCTGGATTATGAAGCGTATGAGGATATGGCATTGAAACAGATGGAAGGCCTCGCGGAGGAAGCGGTCGAGAAATATTCGATCCGCGACGCTGCGATTGTGCATCGGTTGGGACGTCTTGAGATCGGTGAAATAAGCGTGCTGATCGTTGTAGCCTCTGCGCATCGAGGAGCCGCTTTTGATGCATGTCGCTGGATCATCGACACGTTGAAGAAGACTGTGCCGATATGGAAAAAGGAATATTTTGAGGATGGTGCCGTCTGGGCTGATGGGGAACCCTTTCCGGCAGAAATTGTTGCTCGTGAGGGGACTGGCGTGTTGCCGGACGCATCTAAGTGACCGACCCCCCGACCATGAAGAGCGCCAAACTCCTTCCAATCCTGCTTCTGGCCCTGTGGATCCCCGTCTGCGCTCAACAGGAAGAGCAGCCCTCAAAGGATTCTTCGGATCGAGATCCTGCGACCACCCTGAAGGTTGATGTCAAGCTGGTCAATGTTTTCGTAAGTGTAACGGACCAGCACGGCGCGCCAGTTGGGGGATTGCGCAAGGAAGATTTTCGGCTGCTCGAGGACGGCAAAGAGCAGAAGATCTCTGTTTTCGAACGGGATTCGGCGTTGCCGTTGTCTATCGTGATGGCGGTCGATACCAGCCTGAGTACGAAAAAAGATCTGCCGCTCGAAGTGTCATCGGCCCGCCGATTCGTGCGAGCGATTTTAAGGCCCATCGACTCGTTGTCGCTTTACCAGTTCAGTGAAGTCGTAAACGAGTTAGTGCCGTTCAGTTCGGACTTGAAACAAATCGATCGAGGACTGGACAGGATTCATTCGGGAGCTGCCACCGCCCTATACGATGCCGTTTACCTTGGTTCGCAAAGCTTGTTGACGCGAAAAGGACGCAAGGTGATTGTTGCGATCACAGATGGTGGGGATACAGCCAGTCGGGTCGATTACAAGGAAGCACTCGCTGCAGCGCAGGAAGCCGAAGCCATCGTTTACAGCGTAATCATTGTGCCCATCGAAGCGAGTGCAGGTCGCGACACGGGAGGGGAGCACGCGCTGATTCAGATTTCGGAAGATACCGGTGGTCGTTATTACTACGCGACATCGATGCCGCAGCTCGATGAGGCATTTCGGCAAATCAGCGAAGAGCTGCGTACACAATACCTGCTTGCCTACTATCCCTCGCAACGTTTGGCGGACAGCAGTTTCCGTCGTATCGATATTGAGCTTGCGAATTCTGACTCGGTAAGGAATCTTCGTGCGCGTCATCGCGCCGGATACTTCACAGCCAAGCAGAGCTTTTGAGCGCCGCAGATTTCGAGTCCGTACGTTGTTTGTGCTAGCTTCTTAGACCTAGGCCGTAAAACTTAAACAAGTGTTGGAGCCGGGAACCTGTACCCGTCTCGAAGTAGTTTTGATGTCTGGATGCATTCGCACCCGATTTCTAAATCAGGACGGTGACCATGTTGCCCGCTCGTAGATTCTTTTCGTGGACTCTCCTCGCCAGCGTGTTGGTCTTGATTTTTAGCGCCCAACTAGTGCTGGCTCAAACCACGATCTCAACCGGCAGTTTGCAAGGAACGATCGTGGATCCTTCGGGGGCCGTGGTTAGCGGAGCGAAAGTCATTATCTCGAGCAAGCAGACCGGACAGGCGATCAACACGACGACGAATTCTGCCGGGGTGTATGCGTCTGGAGCTCTCACTCCTGGGGATTATGTCGTCCGTGTCGAGGCGAAGGGGTTCAAAACCGCGGAACTGCCAGTGACTGTGCAAGTCGGGGTGACGGCACCGGGCAGCATCCGGTTACAAGTTGGACAAGCCGACCAGGTCGTGGAAGTGGAAGGGACTGCTCTCCAGGTCAACACGGAACAGGCAACAGTGCAGGGTGTCTTGTCTGCGCAGCAGATCGATACCTTGCCAATCAATGGCCGCAACTTTCTTGATCTGGCGCAACTCGAACCCGGAGTTCAGATCCAAGACGGTGGCACGTTTGATCCGACGAAGAATGGGTTCTCTTCGATTTCGTTCGGCGGACGTTACGGACGAACGGCGCGGATCGAGGTCGATGGGATCGACATAAGCGACGAGACGGTTGGGACGACGACGCAGAATATCCCTGCGGGCGCGATTTCGGAATTCCAGATTGGGCAGTCGATGCTCGACCTCTCGACGGAACTGACCTCATCAGGGTCGGTAAACGTCGTTACGCGGTCTGGGACGAACACCTGGCACGGTGATGCCTTTTATCTGTTCCGCGACAGCAGCCTGGCTGCGAAACTTCCGGGAACGACCAGCAGCCCGTTTCAGCGGAATCAGTTTGGCGGACGATTTGGCGGACCGGTTATTAAGGATCGACTGTTCTTCTTTCTGACGGGAGAGCGCATCAAACAAGACCTCTCGGCACCGGTTCAGCCGAGCGAACCGTTCGGTAGTCTAGCGGGTAATTACAGTTCACCCTTCCGCGATGCGCAGTTGATGGGTCGTCTGGATTATCAGTTGAAAGGATCGGCACGCCTGTTCTACCGGTTTTCGTACGAGCAAAATCGAAACGTGTCAGGCTATATCCCGAACACATATCAGCCGTTCGCCAACGTTAATCACACTCCAGTGCATGCAGGCGGAATTGATTTCACCACGGGTGCTTACACCCACAGCATTCGCGCGGGCTACACCAAATTTCGCAATGGAATCACGGATGCGACCATTGGAACAAGTATCATCAATCCGGCGCCGCAGCTGGAGCTCTCAATCGGGTCTGACCCGTTTTGTTTAACGCCGGCGGCGAATTCGTTCTGCTCCGGACCTAATTTCCTCGCGCCGCAGTCGACGTTCCAGACGGACAAACAAGTGAAATACGATGGGAGCCGAACGTGGGGCAATCATGTGCTTCGCTACGGCGTCGGCTACAACCGTCTTCTGGGCGGCGGGCTTGCAGAGTTCCTGGCATTAGCACCTGCAGTCAGTGGTTTGAATGTTGTGTCGGGAGGAAATTCGATTAACCCGCTCGACTACGCTGCCGAACAGGTAATTCTCGCAAATGGTATCGGTTTCAGTTCGGAAAAAGCGGCTTTTGGCCAGCCGGGTGGACGGCTTGGTCCAGATAATCGTCTCGCACTTTATGTGGGAGATTCGTGGAAAATCCGCAAGAATCTGACTCTCACCTATGGACTCCGTTGGGTGCGCGATACGGGCCGCACCGATAGTGACCTGGCGCCGAATCCGTGCTCGCAACTGGACCCGGGGATAGCCGATTTTCTTGCGGCTAATAACAATCCGTGCACTGGAAATATCCTTGATCTGTGGGGAGCGGGACTGGGTAAGCCGGTGCGTCAACCCAATACAAACTTTGCGCCGCAATTTGGGTTGGCATGGGACCCCACACATTCAGGACGGACGGTGATCCGGGCGGGCGCCGGACTCTTCTACGAAAATTCAGTTTGGAACAATAATTTGTACGATCGTCCGGCACGACTGCCGCAGGGACTGTTCCTGGGTTTTCAAACAGCGTGCGAGAACGGAAGCCCGGTTAGCTTTTCACTTCCCGGACAGACCGATGTGATTACTCCGACCTTCTGCGGTGACCGTATCGGAGACGTCGCGAATGACATCGCTGCTTTGCAACAGCAGTATCAAGCGGCGACGTTGACGGCGGGTCCTGCCGTAAATGGAGTGTTCATCGGCAACATTCTCTCGGCGAGCAACTCTGGCACAAGCACGAACATGTTTGCCCCTGACTATCGAACTGCGCGCTCGGTCCAGATGAACCTCGGTTTTCAACATGAATTCGGCAAGGGAATCGTTTGGACGGCCGATTTCGTACGCAACGTCGGGACGCGCAACTTGCTTGCAGTGGATGTGAATCACGTCGGAGATGCGAGTCATCTGGACACGCCGGCAGCCTTGGATGCGATCACTGCCACGCTGGAGCAGAACGCTCCAAGTTGCGTCCCCGGAGTTCCGATGACGGCAGGGTCGATCTCTCAGGCAGCCATCCAGTGCTACCTCGCCACTTTCAATCCAGCGAACATTTCCGATTTTGCGGCCAACGGTCTCGACTCGGCAGATTCTTTCTGCGGCGGACTACCGTGCTGGTTGAATGGTCAGCCGGATGCGGCGTTTCCAGGCAAGAACAAATTTCTCGGAACGAACCAGATGTTGTTCCCGGTCGGGCGTTCGATCTACAACGCGCTCCAGACTTCTCTGAAAACGCATCTAGGAACTCCGTTTCGAGGAGCGCAAGGATTGGATATGCAGGTGTCCTATTCGTTCTCTCGGTACGAAGCGACCGCACAGGACTCCGATTTTATTAACTCTCCAGAAGACGCAAACAGTCCTACGCATTTCAGAGGACCCAACGGACTCGATCGAACTCACCAGATCTCATTTGGCGGCACGCTTGACCTTCCCCGTTCTTTCCGCGTCAGCTTTATCTCTCACTTCTACAGTCCACTGCCCCTTGATCTGCGTCTTCCGACGACTGGAGCGGCGGGCGGTATCTTTGTAAGTGACATTACTGGCGATGGAACGGGGGATGGAACTGCGGTTTCCAACGGGAATGGTTTCGGCGATCTTCTGCCGGGAACGAAACTAGGAGCGTACGGCCGGACTGTTTCGCCACAAGGCCTATCGAAGATTATCACTGCCTACAATCAGCAACTCGCGGGGACGCCTACGCCCGCGGGGCAAGCGCTCATCAATGCAGGGATCCTAACGAAAGCTCAGTTGTCGGACTTGGGTGGAGTGCTGCAGCCGTTGAATGTGCCTCCTCCGGGGCAGGTTGAACTGGCCTGGCTCAAGACGTTTGACCTTCGCGCTAGCTGGCAGTTGAAGGTTCGAGAGCGTTTCGTGGTTGAGCCGAGTGCGGCTTTGTTCAACGTATTTAATTTTGGCAATTTTGACGGCGCGAACAATACGTTGAGCGGAGTGCTCGACGGAAGTTACGGTTCCGCAAACGGTACCAGCACTCGCGTTGGTCTGAATACGCGAACAGGTTTTGGTACTGGTGTTTTCGGCCTCGGTGCTCCGCGAGCGTTGGAGTTTGGATTGCGAATCACGTTCTGACGGAACGGCGGTTGTGGAGGGAAGGCGCTGCTCGGCGGCGCGTGTAGCGTCTTAATGCTCCATTTCCGACCGCATTTTCTTAGCCAGCTTTTCGATTCGCTTTAAGCGATCGACTGCTTCTTTCGGCATCAAGCCTTTTTTCATGCTGGTCACGTCGTTCGGGACCATCTGAGCAAGGCCTTCGAGTTCACGCGCATCGTTTTCGAGCGCAGAGAGATCGCGGTGCTCCACTCTTGCTTGCGGAGTCTGCGTCGTTTCATCGTGCATCGCAGGTTCTGGCGGTTTTGGCCAATTCTCCCGTCGCTGTCCATTAGCAACCGACAGGTACAGCGTCATGATGAGCAGCAATCCCATTCGTTTCACGGCAAGCCCCCACTTTTCGCGCATTGTACCGCCTCTGCTCCGGAGAGTTGCCTCCATGTACAATGCTTGGCATGGGATTTCAGGGACATGCGAATGCGGGGCGGAAGGGCAAAGTTCCGCCGCCGGAAGAGACACACGAAGAAGCTGCGTACCTGAAGGGACTCGGCGAAAGGCAGAAAGCTGTCAGTATCAAGCTGGCTGACGGAGAAGTTGTCCGCGGGTGGATCGAATATTACGACAAGAATATGATTCGGCTGACGCGTGAAGATGGGCCGAACCTTTTCATCTATAAGCACGAAATCCTCTACATTGCCGAGGAAGGTGGCAAGAAGAAGTAGCCGCTCCCGGTATCGGAATGACCCAAGCCAACCTACTCTCCAGCATGGAAGCGATCGCTCGTGAAGCCGGCGCGCTTCTCATGCAGCACTTTCGCAATCGCGTCACAATCGAATACAAAGGCGACGTAGACCTGGTCACGATTGCCGACCGCCAATCGGAAGCTTTAATCCTGAACCGGATTCAGACGCAATTTTCTTCTCACGATGTTATGGGTGAGGAAGGTACGCGCATCGAAACGGGCAGCGACTATCGTTGGTATGTCGATCCGCTGGATGGAACGACGAATTTCGCTCATGGATATCCGGTCTTCTGCGTTTCACTTGCTGTCGAATTCAAAGGCGAACGCATTGCGGGAATTCTTTACGATCCGACGCGCGATGAATTGTTTGCGGCTGAGAAGGGAAGCGGGGCTAGCTTGAATGGTGGTCGAATCAGTGTCTCGAAGACGACAAACCTTGCGGAGTGCCTGGTGGCAACCGGCTTTCCAAGTCACAAACGCCACAAGAACCCGAATATCCATTTCTATCACCAGATCACATTGCGGACACACGGTGTGCGGCGGGCGGGATCTGCGGCCTTAGACCTTGCAAACGTTGCTTGTGGGCGTTTCGATGGATTTTGGGAGTTCAATCTGAATCCTTGGGACACGGCTGCGGGTGTTTTAATCGTAGAAGAGGCCGGAGGCACGGTTACGAACATGTCTGGAGGCCAGTTTCAAATCGACAGTCGTGAAACGCTTGCTACAAACGGCCTCATCCATGAAGCTCTGATGCATGAATTCCACGAGATCTTTGCGGGACGCGGCTTGGAATCCCTGCCTAGTCCGGTCGAATACGCCAGAAATCGCGCCAAATAAGCGATAAAATAAGCGTAATAGGTACCGGTTGGATTGGCAGAGCCGTCCAGCTATCTTACGAGCGAGAATCAATCCTTGATCTCATCCCTGCTTGAACGACCCATTGAAAAACGTCCTGACAGAGTCCGGTTCAAGGGACGAATCCTTTTTCTGACGGAAGACCCGGAACTAATCAAAAAACAGCTGGGCGGTTGGGATCTGCCATGGGATACGCAGAATCCGGCAGCGAACCCCAAGCTGCGTGACGATATCTCAACCGACGAGATCACACCTGCGCACTACTGCTTTTATTTCGACGAAACACTGGGAGAAATCCCGTATCTGGGTCTGAAGTGCGGCACTGTTAACCCGATTGGCCGCGGAGAGGTGAAACGCGGTGGGTTCGTGTGTGCCGTAAGCGGTAAGCGTCGCGGCAAGGGCTCCAGCCGCGAGCAGTCTCCTTACGCGGAGATGTGCGCGGGGATCAAGGTTGTGATCGCCGAGAACATCGAACGAATCTACAAGCAAAATTGCCAAAATCTTGGCCTGCTGACTTCCACGAATTTTTCTTTGATCGACAAAATCCGGGGCAGTGAGGAAATCGCACTCGCGGAATTTACAGCTGGCGAGGATGAGATCACGAAGCAGGTTATCGAGTACGGCGGCCTGTTTCCCTTCAATGTGGCGCGCCTGCAAAAGAAAGTATTTTTGCCACCGATCAAGAGTCATGTGGCCTACAAGGCTCTGTCGGGATCGACGCGGGGATACGATATCGTCCCCATGACGCTCACCGAGAAGATCTTTGCGCGGCACATGCTCAATTCGGACGGGACTGTCGGTGTTCCAGCTGTTAAGCCCGGGGATACCGGATTTACTCGTGTCGATCTCCGGTTCTCTCATGAGTACGTCACGCCGATGGCAGCCATCTTCTTCGAGCGCTATGTTGGGAAAGATGCCAAGGTGAATGACGCTTCCAGCATCCGGTTCTTCCGGGATCACCTGACGTTCCTCGACGAAGTAATCTCCGAAGAAAAAAAGAAAATCGGTCTGCTCGATCTCGCAACTCAACTCAAGCTTAAGCAGCAGGATTTTGCCAAAGTGCAAGGTATTAAGCTGCACGGAGAACTTACGGATCGCAAGGGCTCGGAAGGTATTTGCCATTCCGTGATGCTGGAATCGTATGCGCTGCCTGGGCAAGTCAATGTTGGATCGGATTCGCACACACCGCATGTGGGAGCGATCGGGTGCGTGGCTTTTGGGATTGGGACCACGGACGTTTTCAATTCTTGGATCACGAAAGACGTCCGTGTGAAGATTCCGGAGTCCGTGAAGATCGTGATTCGCGGTAAGCGCCTCGCAAACGTCACTGCGAAAGACTTCATTTTGAAGATCCTTTCACTTGACTACGTGCGCAGTGGCAAAGCACTGGCAAAAGTCATGGAATACACGGGTCCGGCGGTTGAGGAACTCAGCGTTGACGAACGCGCCACAATGACGAACATGGCGGCGGAAATCGGGGGCTTCACCGGCATCGTTGCGCCGGACACGAAAGTTGTGGATTTCCTTGTCGAACGGCGCGGGATGAAACGGGCCGACGCAGAAAAAATGGTCCAAGGGTTACAAAGCGATTCTGATGCGGAGTACGCGCAGGTCATCGAGCTGGATGCCGCTGACATCACACCTATGGTGGCCACCCCGGGCGATCCGGGTAACGGCAAGTACATTCGCGATCTCAACACTCCGGTACCGATTGAAATTGCGTATGGTGGCACGTGCACGGCGGGTAAGAATGAAGACATGGACATGTATGCCTCGGTCCTCGCGGATGCACTGAAGCGCGGCAAGCGGGTTGCGGATACCGTTCAGTTCTGGATCCAGTTCGGATCACAGGAGACGCGCGACTACTCGCAACGCAAGGGTTATCTCCAGATTTTCGAAAAGGCTGGGGCGCGCGTGATCGAACCGAGTTGCGGTGCCTGCATCAACGCTGGGCCGGGAGTGTCGACGCGACCGGACCAGGTGGTCATCAGTGCACAAAACCGAAACTTCCCTGGGCGCAGCGGTCCGGGCCAGATGTACCTCGCGAGTCCTCTGACTGTGGCCGCCAGCGCGGTGGCAGGATACATTGTGGAATACGAACCAAGCGAGACAAAGGAATTGGTCGGAACGCGATAAAAGCGAACCGCCTCGTGTCATCTAGACGATATGCGGGCTAACCTAGGCGACGCAATTAGAACTGAGAGACTGTACGCTCTTCAGGAAATCCTGCTAGAATGCGTGTTTCTCAAAAGCCCCGCTATTCAAGGGAGATCGAAAAATGGCTTACGTTATTGCTGAACCGTGCATCGGAACCAAGGACACTGCCTGTGTGGATGCTTGCCCAGTCGACTGCATCCACCCGAAGAAGGATGATCCGAAGCACGCTACCGAAGAAATGCTTTACATCGATCCGGTTGAATGCATCGACTGCGGCGCCTGTGTTCCGGTGTGCCCGGTTTCAGCGATTTTCGCTCTCGACGATCTGCCAGAAAAGTGGAACGCGTTCACCGAGCGAAACGCCAAGTACTTCGGCCGCTAAGTTTTTTTCATGGGGCGGGTGCCTTGCCCGCCCTTGTTGGACGTGTGTGCCTGCCGACATCTAAGCCCGCCACAGGCTACGCTGATATTCAGGCGAATAAAACTGAAATTGATGGACAAAGGTAAGCTGCGAACTGCCTAAAACGGCAGCTCTCGGAACAACACAGTCGTGTGAATCCTATGATTACTGCTCTCGATTTCTCTTCTTAATCTCGATATTCAGCCGCTTGATCTTCTGATTCAGTGTCGAGAGCGGCACTTTAAATCTCTCTGCAGCTTCGGTCTGATTCCAGGTGCATTTCTCAAGCATGTCGGTGATGATGCGCCGCTCACAATCTTCCACAATATCGAACAGCGACGCATCCGGTCGATGCTCGATCACCGGGAATGGAGTCCCGCGGCCCGCGATGTGATCGGGCAAGAGTTCTGGACCAACCTCCGCCCCAGAGGAAAGGACTACGGCACGTTCGATTACATTTTCCAGTTCGCGAACATTTCCGGGCCACGAGTAGCCCATCAACGGGCGCAGGCCTTCCGGCAGCATCCGGCGAGTCGGGCGCTCATTTTCTTCGGAGTATCGCTTGAGGAAGAAATCGACCAGAAGCGGAATGTCTTCCTTTCGCTGACGCAGCGGCGGTAAGTCGATCGTGATCACATTCAGGCGATAGAACAGGTCTTCGCGAAACTTTCCTTCCTTGACCATTTGCCGCAAGTCCACGTTCGTGGCGGCGATGATACGGACATCCACTTGGATCTCCTGGATGCCGCCCAGATGCATAAACTTCCGGTCTTGCAGCACCCGCAGGATCTTGCTCTGCGTCTCGAGACTCATAGTGCCGATCTCGTCGAGAAAAAGTGTGCCGCGGTCGGCAACTTCGAACAGACCTTTCTTTGAAGCAACCGCACTGGTGAAAGCACCCTTGACGTGTCCAAATAAAGTGGACTCGAGCAGGTCGGGCGGCATGGACCCGGTGTTCACCGGTACGAACGGTCGATCGCGTCGCGGCGAGTTCAGGTGGATTGCTTTCGCAATCAGTTCTTTTCCTGTGCCGCTTTCTCCTTGGAGCAAGATCGTGGAGCGGCTTGGTGCAACTTGTCCGACGAGATCGAAGATTTTCAGCATCGGCTCGCTTTTGCCGATAATGTTTTCAAAGTTGTAACGCTGCTTGAGGGCGCGTTTTAGCTGGACGTTCTCTTCTTCCGCCTTACTCCGAGCCACTGCGGCGCGTACGTCCGCCAATAATTTTTCGTTGTCCCATGGCTTCTGGATGAAGTTGGTCGCGCCGAACTGCATCGCCTTGACGGCATTTTCTACGGTGCCGTACGCGGTGATCATGATGATCGACTGAGCGGGGCTGTGCAGCCGAATTTCGGCGAGCACATCCATGCCGCTTTTGTCGGGAAGCGCCAAGTCAAGCAAGATGACATCGAAGGCCGTTTCATTGGCGCGAATTACTCCTTCGGTACCAGTCGCGGCGCTGGAGACGCTGTAGCCCTCGATTTCGAGCAGAGTCTCCAGAGATTCACGAATCTCGGCTTCATCGTCGATGATCAGCACGCGTCCGGCGGAGTCCGGCACGGCATCGTTACCTAGGCGTCGCGTTATAACAGCTGCTTCAGACATTGACGGTCTTCCTCGCGAGCGGAAAATCGAGATGGAAAGTGGTGCCCTGTCCCGGGCGGCTTTCCACCCGTATCTTGCCCGCATGCTCCTGAATGATTCCGTAAGTTACAGATAGACCCAGACCCGTCCCACGATTCTGCCCTTGTTGTGAATTGGCTTTCGTCGTAAAGAAGGGATCGTAAATCCGATGGATGTGTTCCTGTGCGATACCACTGCCGGTGTCCGCGACCCGTACGCTCACGTGTTCTCCGTTCGAGGTCGCGATACGCAACGTTCCTCCTTCAGGCATTGCGTCCTTCGCGTTCAAGAACAAATTCAAGAACACCTGCTGCAAACGGCCCGGATTGCCCTGGATCGTCGGCAGATCGTTGTACAGATCGTCTTCAACACGCACTTTGCTCACTCGGAACTGATGTTCGAGCAATGCCAGCGTGTCGCTTATAACTTTGTTGATGTTGACGTCTGTGAACTCCGTGCCGCTGGTGCGCGAGAAATTCAGTAGGTTGTTAACAATTTCTGAGGCGCGGAATGTTTGTCGCGTGATTTTTTCCAGCAGCCCAGACTTCTTCTCATCCCCCTGAAGTTGTTTCTGGAGCATTTGCGCGTAGGACGAGATGACCGCCAATGGCGTGTTTACTTCGTGAGCTACGCCTGCGGCAAGTAAGCCGATAGAAGACAGCTTATCGGCTTGCGATAGTTGACTTTCCAATTCCACTCGCTCAGTGATGTCGTCCATGATGATCAAGCGTCCGATCACATGGAACTTCTTGGTCACAAGCGGCGCAATCGCGACGTTGACCGTACGCGTTTCCCCCGTGGGGGTAGCGAGTCGGAATTTGTATAAGTTGTGAATTCCTGCATTCTGCCGCACGCGGTAGAACTCTTCGACGAAGGGGGCAGGGAAAATCTCACTCAATGGACGAGTCAAGGCTTGCCATCTCGGCAAGGCGTACATGACTTCCATCTGCGAGTTCCACGATTCGATTCGGTCGGCTAGATCGACAGCCATTACGCCGACGTTGATCGACTCAACGATGTTTTCGTTGAAATCTTTCAGCCGCTCGTACTCGCTCACCTTTTGCTCCAGTGAGGCATAGAGGCGGCCATTCTGTATGGCGATAGCAATGTAGCCGGCGAGCGTTTCCAGCAGTTCCACGTCTTCGCTGGAAAGGAAATCGCCCTCAACTGTCTTGCCCAAACCCAGGAACGCAATCGTTTTTTGGCGCGCGCGGCACGGGATGTAGTAGTTCAGATCCAGTTGAGCAATGGCTTCCTGTGCGGCTGGAGCTTCGCGAGGAACCATGTGCGTGTTCTCGAAGAACAAGTGACCGGCTTCATTTTCTGGACGCTGCGCGTTCAGGAAATTGAAATCCAGGCCACCCGTGCGCGCCAATCCGAATGACTTAGCTAAGACCCAGTTTTGCGCGTTCTCTCCGGTCACTAAGAAGATGGCCATCCGATCAACAAGCAGAGTGCGAGAGAGTCGGTCTACCACGGAACTCAGCATCTTATCGAGATCGGTTTCACCGCTGAGTTCACGGCCAAACTCAACCAAGGTTCGGCGGTAGTCGTAGCGCGTGCGATAGAAGAACTGATCGATTGTTTCCTGGATGTATTTGCGAACCGGATCAAACAGGAGCGCGGTGATCGTTACCGCCAGCATCAGCCCAATGGGGCCGCTGCTAGGAATGCGTGTATGGACTGTTTCAGCGACGGCCGCCACGAGCGCGAAATAGATGCCGACAACGGAAGCTGCTGCCAGCGTGTAAGCCATACCGCGCTTGAAAATCAGATCAACGTCCATCAATCGATAGCGGAAGATGGCGTAACCGAAAGTCAAAGGCAGTAACCCGAGCGAGAGCACCGACACCTTCATTGCGATTGTCGGCATCTGCCCAGAGAGGTAGGGGATGACGTAGAAAAGCGTGAACGGTGTGATCGCGAGAATCGTACCGCGGGTAACCCACTTAAGCTGTTGACGGAGTATCGGGGTACTAGCTCGACGGTAGCTGTGCCACAGGACAGCGGCGGCGGCCACGAAGAACGTTGCCAGGTACAGCATCTCGAGGCGATCTACGTTCCATCGGAGTTCTTCACTCGCGCGCACCATGCGCATGACGACAATATGCAAGCCAAGCAGTAGCGCGCCCGGGATGTAAATGACTGGCACGACCCACGGATGTTTCTTAACGACAGTGCGCTTCTCAGGGAAGGTCAGAACGAAATGCAGGAAGAGCGCAGGTTGCAGCAGTCCTGCGACAACGTTGCCCCAATAGATTACCCAGTCGAAGTCGTTGAGCTTGCCCGTGTACTTGAACGAGTACAGAACAAATGACGTGAGGCAGAAGATATAGAAATGCAGCGATCCGGGCGCCGTCCAACGCCGGAGGAGCACGTAGAGGCCGATACCCAAGTAGATCAGCGCAATCCATCGCTGCCATCTGTTCAGTGATCGGTCGGCCGCACCAAGTACCACTTCAACATCGACGGGCACGCCTTGGCGCACGAGCGAATAGGTCGCTTTTTGATAAATCCCGGTCTGGAAGGTCAGCCGGACCCGTTCCGCAGCTGTCCGAATCTCTCGCTGATTGATGCTGGTAAGAAGATCCCCTGACTTAATTCCCGCTTGTGATCCTGGCCCGTTTGGATCAAGCCGAACCGCAACCTGATGGCCGGCCCGTTCTACCCACCAAACGCCGTCATAGGGCAGCTGGAAATCCGGCTCTTTTTGGAAATTGATCCAGCCGAGGGTTGCCACGCCAACAGTCACAAGGCCGAGCAAAATGACCGTAAAGCGGGTTTTAAATTCCTTATTCATCGGGTCGGCTGGATGAGCAGCCAATGCGGATCGTGGAGGTTCGATTCGCCTGCTTTGACGCGTGTGCAACTTCGCTGCCATGCTTCGTGAACGGGACGTGTACGTAAGTGACTCCATCTCTGTGACTTTCAAGATTATAGAAGCGCGCAGGGAGCAAAACTATGCCTTTTGGAAGGTAGTCTCTGTAAATCAGTATCACCTTTACCCTGTACTATTTAGAGGCAAGAGTTAGATGTGAAACAGACAAAATCGGACGGCACAACCGAGGCCGCATTTGCCGTACGTTTCGACAACGTGGAGAAGGTGGAGGGTGGTTAAATTTTCGATCCCACTTCTAACAGTACCGCTCGGAGCTTTGTGTGGGCGCGCAGCAGCCGTACATAGTCGGCATCGGGAATTCGGGCTTTCGCTCGGATGATCCGGGCCATAGCTGATTTTTCCACAGGCTGCCAGGTTTGTGGGGAGCGGTGCAGACTAAAGGCGAAGCTGAAATTATCCCACGCGAGACGTTCTTCGGGAGTTAGGCGATCAGGCGAAAATCTCAAGAATTGCGATAACTTCTTGCGCGCGAATTTGAGCATCTTCTGCGGATCACCGCCGTATTCAGTACCCATTTTTTTTGCAAGTGCCAAGCCAATGTTTCTCATCCGAAAGTGATCCCAAGCGCCGCGTGCTGCGCCAGGGAGTTCGTAAGCGACATGGCCTTCGGCGAGCTTCCTTAAAGTAGGAAGCGAAGTGCGATGGGTACGGTCCGCGGCGATCTTCTGTTCTTCTCGCCTGGCAAGTTGTTCCAGATCAGACCTCATACATCTGAAACCCAGCTTTCGATAGAACCAGAAGGCGCCCGAAGCCAAAGCTTCTTCGTTATTCTGGCCGATCTGGTAGGGGTAAACGGAGATGCACAAGGCGCCGAGTCTCTGCCGCAGGATCCTGAGCACCTGCGCATAGACCCATGCAGTTTCACCATCGCGGTAGGCATAGAAGGTGTTGAATCCAACTTCGACCCATTCGAAGAGCGAGATGGCCTCGATGTAGTTGATTGGGATTCCGTTCTTCAGCGTGAACCCAGCCTGGTAGGCGCGCAAAGGAAGACGCTTTGTTGGAGGCAATCCCCACATGAAAATCTGGACGCCGCGGCCCACATCAAACTGAACAACGTCGTGTGGATCTCCTCTTGTCGTTCCGTATAACTCCCGATAGCGAACGGAGGTCGCCTCGCGGCACATCGTGATGATCTCCTCGCCTTTCTTAAATGACAGGCGCTTTTCTTGGAACGGTTCCTTGGAAAGTTCCGAGGCCAGCGAAACATCACGGCGTTGGATCAATGGGTCACGATGGAAAAAAACTCCTTTTACTTGCCTGCGTGCATGCGTACGAGTAGCCAGAGAGTCGCCCAAACTCCATCGAATCGGAACGTGTAAGGCCCCGAACAGGGCGGAACGAATGCTGTTCGGCAGTTCCGAACCTCGTAGCTGATCAAGCAGCCACTCCAGTCCTCGTCCATTTGCCGCATTGCGTAGCCAGGTTGAATAAGGCACATCCGGCTCGACGGAGCCATCTTCCTCAAATAGTGGAATGAAGCGAGTCAGCAGGGGAGCGAGGGAGTGTTCTTCTTCATAGCTGTCCCAGTCAATTGACAGGTGCCCGGGAAAACAATTCGTGAGCCACGCTGCCTCTTCGTAGTCGAGAATCGTGGTCAGAGTTGTGCCTGCAATCCCTGCGAATTCTTCTCCGTCCTGAATGGCCGAGAGGTCTACGCCCGCTTTGGTGAGTTTTCTAATACGCTTCGAGAAGGAGGCGAGCAAACGGTCAGAAAGCCGCAAGATTGTGGGATCAGAGGGGAAGGCACGAAGGAACAAGAGCAAATCGTGAAATCGGCCAAGGGAAAGTGCATCCGATGGTCGTTTTGTCGCTAGTTGCGAAATCAACGTCCGTAATCGCGCGGAAGGAACCTCAGCGATGCGAGGCTTATGTTCTTCCAAATACTTCAGGACAGACTCGTAAGTGCGCGCCATTGGGACGGGCAATCATAGCTGAATTACCCTCTGCGGTGATTGTGCTTAGAGACGCGTCCCCAATAAAGAGCAAGCTAGGTTTTGCACACGTTTTATTTTGCTGCGACTGTAACAACTTCCGGCACGGTTTGGGTGCGGAGTGCCGCTTCAAGCCGACTTTCGGGAGCACGAAACGCAGTCGTACTTCCGTGACGGGCGACGCTCGCCAGAAAATAATGACTCCCATACCGATGAAAAACGATTGTGGTGGGCTTGGATCGCTCGACCGACGTGCGCTGCATGATGATGTATGTTCCCGTACTCAGGTCGCGGTTTCCAACCCACAGTGCTCCTCCAAGAGCGCTCGTGAGCTCGGCTTCGACATGGCCGGCGGGAATGGTCTTATCCCCGACGGCAAACTCGAAAGGTACATTGGCCCTGGTCGTGATGCCTTCCCACTTCGCATAGAGAATGCCGGGCAGGAACGCAGCAGTTAAAACCAAGATTGATAACCAAAGCCGTTTCATAAGAGATCCAAGAGCGGGTTCGAACGATGATTTCCCGCGCTTAATCTATTGGTGCACTCGGACCCCATTTCGTTCCAAAAAATTGGGGTGAATTTGTCTGAAGGGGTACTGACTCGGCTTCTGCAACATCTGGATAAGTTTGTTGCAGCGATAAAAGTGGGAGGGCTGGCTTGCCCTCCCATCGTTTCTGAGGCGATTTATTTGGCTGCGAGTCGGACTTCTTCTGTCTCCCTGGCGTTCTGGGCGCGCAGCTCTCTTTCGATCTTGCTTTCCCGCATCCGGTACCCCGTCGAGCTACCATCGCGTTCAACCCGCGAAAAGAAGTAGCGGTCGCCGTACTTGTGAAACACAAGCACAGTGCGGCTTGATGGGTGTGAGGAGACTGTCGGCTGCGCCATCAAGAATGTGCCACTTTTCGTTTCCTGATTGCCAATCCACAAAGCTCCGCCCCCCAGATTTGCCACTCGCACAATCGTTGGGCCGGCAGGCATAGCTTTAGCTCCGGCGGTATAGGCAAATGGCACATCTGCCGTTATCGATTGTCCATCCCACTGAGCCCAAGCCAGGCTGGTCGTCAGTGCAAGCGCTAAGGCCAAAATCGTCAGTCCTTGTCGTTTCATACATCCTCCTAGAGCAAATTTGCTCGGTGGAGTGCCCCTCCACATCTGGACTGATAGTGGAAAATGGTTGAAGTTCGTACCACCGAAACGCCTCAAGCAAGATCAAGAGAACTCAAGGAGCTGAAGAAAAATATTGAGATTTCTGAAACGGCTCGGCTTACGCGTGCACTATCTCGACGAATCCTCTGTCCACATGCGCCTCCCGGCATTTTGCGCTACGGGCAACAGTCACAGTCCCCCGAGCCAGGAGCATTGTCATGGCGGGGAGCTTTGTTACATTTGGCCGATTCCTACTCGATACCGGTCATTTCCAGTTGTTCGCTGAATCGAATCCAGTTCATCTTGAAGGGCGAGCTATGCAGTTGTTGATGCTGCTCGTCGAGCATGCCGGCGAAATTGTGACCCGAGAACAAATCGCGGACCGTCTGTGGGGCAAGGACGTCTTTGTTGATAGCGAGCAGGGCATTAATACGGCGATTCGCAAAGTTCGGGTTGCATTGAGTGACGAAACGAAAAGGCCGTACTTCGTCCAGACGGTGGTAGGAAGGGGCTATCGATTTCTTGAGCAGCCGACTACGCGGGATGAAGCCACGGCTTCCTGGATTGGTACCAGTGAGCCGAATGGCTGGAAGCTGGAAGACATGGTTCTGGGACTCTCTTGATCTTACGTGGATTGCGGAAATCGCATTGAGGCAAAAAAAATCGGGAGGGGTGGTTGCCCCTCCCGTCCGTGCAGTGCTTCAGGGGTTACTGCAATTCGAGGCGGACCATCTGAATCGGACTATCCGTGCGGGCCCGCAGTTCCTTTTCAACCTTGGTTGGCTTCAGTTGATAACCGGCCGAGCTACCCGAGCGCTCGACACGTGCCAGAAAGTAGCTGTCGCCGTATTTGTTGAAGACCAGTACGGTTTTGGTAGCTGGGGCCAGAGACTCGGTCGGCTGCGGAACGACATAGGTAGCAGCTTTGGCGTCGCGATTACTAATCGACAGGGCGCCTTTCGTGAACCCTTCAGTCCGGACGATACAGTTACCGGCGGGGATTGTTTTGTCTCCGGCCACGAAGGCAAACGGCACATTGGCCTTGATGCCCTCTTCGAAACCTTGTGCAAACGCGGCAGCAGGTGCCATCACAGCGGCAAACAGAAGAAATAATACAAATCGCTTCATCTCATCCTCCTTGAGCAGATTCGCTCGGTGGAGCTCACCTCCACATCTGTTTGCATGCTGCGCTTTCGATTTAGACAAGACCATGGAGAGCCTGTGAAATAAACTGAACCCTTCTGAAGAGTCGTCACATCCGTTGACATGTGTTCTCGTGCGGAACACAATCGGTTAAATTTTCCTCATGGTCTCTCGGTCGGCGCGAGATTTTTGAGAGAAGCGCGTAGCCCGGTCTCGCTCATCTCAACCTGGGGCACTACACAGGTGGGTGAAGATGTCTGACAAAGTCATTCGATTTGGAGAATTCCAAATCGACCGCGGTCGTTTCCAACTTTTCTGTCAAGAATCGCCGGTGCGTATGGAAGGCCGGCCGATGCAACTCTTATTGCTTCTCGTCGAGCGAGCTGGCGAACTCGTCACTCGCGAACAGATCGCCGAGTGTTTGTGGGGTCGAGATGTCTTCGTCGACGTCGAGCAAGGAATTAATACTGCCATCCGTAAAGTCCGACGCGCGCTGAACGATTGCGCGGATGAGCCGCGTTATTTACAAACCGTAGTCGGGCGTGGTTACCGATTCATCGGCGAACCCGTGTACGACGACGATGCAGATACCGGGAATGCAAAGATGTTCACCGCTGAGGAATTGGGACAGGCAGTGCTGAGCGCTGCTGGGCTCGATCCATCAGAATACATTTCTTCCGGCAAAATGCGTGGCGACTGAAAAGCGCTAATTGCTGATTGCCCATCGGACCAAGGATCGTGTGCAGCGGGCGTGACAGTGCTCGCTGCGCATCCGATCATCCAAGCTCCAGATCGCAAGCTCGTTAAGAGAGTCAAAGACGCCGACTAGTCCCCCTCTGAATGATGGATAATCCCTGATTGGAAATTGCCGACCGGCAATTGAAAATAAAACTCATGTCCCGCTACGACGAAATCAAACAGCTCGAAAGCCAATATCTCCTTCCTACTTACAATCGTTACCCTGTCGCATTTGAAAAGGGTAAAGGCGTTTTCCTTTACGACTTCGAAGGCAATAAGTATTTGGACTTGGTGGCGGGGTTGGGCGTCAATGCACTCGGTCACGCGCACCCGCGAGTGGTCAAAGCTGTGCGCGACCAGGTGGCAAAAGTGGTTCACCTGTCCAATCTCTACTACAACGAGTATCAGGGACGACTGGCGGAACGACTCTGCCAGTTATCAGGTTTAAATCGGGTCTTCTTCTCGAACAGTGGTACCGAAGCCATTGAAGGTTCGATCAAGCTGGCACGTCTCGCAGGACATCGTGCGGGCGGAGACGCCAAGTGCCGACTTGTCGCACTAGACGGTTCGTACCACGGCCGCACGTTCGGAGCGATGTCGCTTACCGGTCAAGACAAGTACCGAAAAGGCTTTGAGCCGTTGCTCGATGATGTCACCTTCGTTCCGCAAAACGATGTGGAAGCTTTGCGGGCCGCAGTGAACGACAACACTTGCGCAATCGTTCTGGAGCCTATCTTCGGAGAGGGTGGGATCCTAGAGTGTTCGACGGAGTTTTTGCAGGAATGCCGAGCACTCGCAGACCGATATCGCGCAGCATTAGTGTTTGACGAAATTCAGTGCGGATTAGGAAGAACCGGCACGATTTTCGCGTTTCAATCTTTCGGTGTGCAGCCAGACATAGTTGCTATCGCAAAACCGATCGCTGCTGGAATCCCATTGGGAGCGTTTATTGCTAAAGAGGAATTTGCGTCGGCAATTCACGCGGGGCAGCACGGCACCACATTCGGCGGAGGGCCGTTGGCATGCCGAGTCGGCCTTGAATATCTCTCGATTCTGGAAGAAGAAAATCTGCTCGCGAATGTGAGAAATGTGGGCGGGTATTTACAAGAGCAGTTGCAATCTTTGATTGGCAAATTCGCAGGCGCACGAGAGATCCGGGGACGAGGCTTTATCCAAGGACTTGCGCTCGATATCCCAGCGCGCCCCATTGTGGAGCAAGCGCTGGCGGAGGGGGTTCTCTTTAACGTTACTCAAGACAGCGTGCTGCGGTTCTTGCCACCCTTCCTGCTTGAAGAGAAGCATGTGGATAAAGGTATTAAAGTATTGAAGAAGCTGCTTGGGAAAAAGCGGTCGCGATCTGACGATCAAGTTTCGGTCGCCGTGGGAATGCGATAACGCCGCAATCCATTGCAAGTTAAAGGTTGGATCTAGCAGTGCTCGTACATCACTAACAAAACAGGGGAGCCCGAAAGCTCCCCTTTTAAGCGACAGAGGCGATATCACTAAGTTAGACACCTTGGTCGTTTTCCGCGTTGCCCGGAGATTGGGCATCGGTCGCTTTTCCTCTGAACCTCGATCCTAATCACTGTGAAGGTGCCCTCAGCCTGATAGCCTTGCTGTATGGGCGCAGCGCCGTTTGTACCTGCTGATACGGAGGAATGCTGGGCGTCGGTGGAGGGAGCGCGCATGCGCTATCTACGCTGTGGTGCAGGACATTCCCTAATACTGCTGCACGGACTACTTGCCTATTCTTTCTCCTGGCGATTCACTCTGCCGGCGGTGCGCAAGATCGCGACTGCATATGCGGTTGACCTGCTGGGCACCGGTTATTCCGATGCACCGGGGGATTTGGACCGCTCGTTGCGGGCTACAGCGGATCGTTTGTTGAAATTTGCTGATGCGATTGGGCTAGAATCCTTTGACCTTCTAGGTACGTCTCACGGGGGAGCAGTCGCGCAAATGGTGGCAGCTCTCTCGGTGGAGAGAAGCGACCCGCGTTTAAAGCGGCTAATTCTTGTTGCGCCGGTAAATCCTTATTCCACGCACGGACGCTGGCTTGCACCATTGATTGGTTCATCGGCGGGTTCATTCATTTTCCGGCGAACGGTTGCACGTTGGCGTCCGCTAGATCCTATTTGGCTCGGACGACTCTTCAGCGACAAAGAGCGCATTCCCGCAGATTCTTTGGCGGGCTATCGCGCGCCTGTACTGGAACGCTGTCAATTCGAGCACGCCATCGGGATTGTCAGCACATGGACCGCCGACTTACGTGAACTCGAGATGGCGATTCGAAAGATCTCGCACTATCCGACTCTGCTGATGTGGGGCGAGCAGGATCCGGCAGTGCTGTTCGATTCGGCGGAGCGGCTCCGACGAAACTTTGACCGGTGCAAGCTTGTCACGTTCCGCGGTGTTGGACATTTACCCTACGAAGAAGCGCCTGATCAATTTAATAGCGCGCTACTGGAATATCTCGAAGAAACTCGAAATTTTACAATCGGATAGCCGTGCGCCGCAGTACCTGGCAGGCTCTTGTATTCTGTAAACATGGTCATGGGGCACGAGCTCATCTCAGTCCTGCGCGGTTATCTCGTCCATCATGGATATTGGGCAATCGCGGGAGCCCTGCTTCTTGAAAACGCGGGTCTGCCCGTTCCGGGAGAGACCATTCTCTTGCTGGCCAGTTTCCTGGCGTACTCCGAGGGTGACCTACGCATGCCTTGGATCATTGTTGTGGGGATCATAGCTGCGACGCTGGGGGACAACATTGGGTATGCCATCGGTCATTACGGCGGCCGACCGCTGGTCGATCGCTATCGCCATTGGTTTCGAGTTCCACAGCAACACGTCGAACGTGCAGAAAAATTGTTTGCGCGCTATGGAGCAGAAGCAATCTTCGCGGCGCGGTTCATCTTTGGCATGCGCGTGATCGCTGGCCCCATGGCCGGAGTTTTGCGCATGCATTGGAGAAGGTTCGCATTTTTCAACTTCCTGGGAGCGGCTCTCTGGGTGACTTTCATCGCGGGGGCTGGTTATCTCTTTGGTCGGCACTGGGAAAAGCTGGTCCACGCGATCAAAGGATTTGACATCAGTATTGCGATTGCGGCTGTGTTGGTGATCGTGTGGGTTTGGTGGCGTCGGCGCAACGCTCAGAACATTGAAGTCAGAACCACGGACGATCGATCGTCATAACTTGTTCATCATCAGTCTGTCCAACTCCGAAGTGCAAAATTGTTCTTACCCTCCTGTATTCTGGCTAGATGAACTCCATTGCCAAGCGCGTGCTGGTCGAAGTTGTAGGCTGGAGCTTTATTGTGCTCGGCATTGTGGGACTGTTCCTGCCCGTTTTACAGGGGGTTTTGTTTCTGCTGATCGGACTCACGATTCTTTCCACTGAGTACGTATGGGCCCATCGACTTCTACGGAAACTTCGCGATCGATTTCCGCGTTTAAGCGAAAAAGTGGAACTCGCTTCCCGCAAGGCAAGCGACTGGTTACGCCGCATGGCTGGTCACAGAGAGGTCGATTAGTGTCTTCCACACCGAAATCCGGCACGGGGCACGCATCGCGTGGCGGCGGCCCGGTCGAAATTCCCGAAGTGTGGATTCGTTTCTTCGTTGGCATCCTTGGATTGGGCCTGGCGTTCGTGGCGGCGTTGTTCTCGACGGTATCCCGCGAATCGGGAAATGTCTGGGCCACCGTCATTCTTTCTGGGATCGCTTTACTGCTGGCAACACTCGTCGGACTCACGACAGTCCCCTATTTGGCTCGGCGTGTCATGCTGGAACGCGTTCGCAATGCCATCGATTATGACGTCACTCGTCCAGGCATTGTGTACGTGTTGATCACGCTGGTAATCGGAATTGCGGCACTGAACACCGGCAATAACCTGCTCTACATCATCGTGGCGTCGCTAATCGCAGCCATTCTGGCATCAGGGGTCATTTCTGCCTTCATGCTGCGCTTCCTTGAACTCGATGTTCGTATCCCAGAGCGGGTTTTTGCAGGAAGACCCATCATGGGAAGAATTCTGGTGCGGAACTTGAGCCGTTGGTGTCCCTCATTTTCGGTGCGAGTAGTTGCGACGAAGCGAAATAGGAAGAATCACTGGGTTTGGGAGCCGTACTTGTTTGCATGGCCTCTGCGACGTCCGCCGGAGCGGCAGTGGTTCCAGTTGCCGGATCGAAGACTGCGAAGAGTAGCGGATCCGATAGCGCCAGGCATCATGGAAAAGGCGGTCTATTTTCCATTTATCGGACGGGTCAGCGAAGCATCGATCGAGATGGAGATGACTTTCGCAAAACGCGGACGTTACGAGGAGAAGAGCTTCGGTTTGTCGACGCGGTTCCCGTTCGCATTTTTGACTAAAACTCGGCGGCTGCCGATTGCACGCGAGTTGATCGTGTATCCACCTGTCGAACCGACTGATGAATTTTTACATGTGTTGCCGCTAATCACAGGTGAATTCGAATCGTTCATTCGCGGGCGTGGGAACGACCTATATAGGATCAGAGATGCTATGCCGGATGATTCCGCCCGGCATGTGGACTGGAAAGCAACCGCAAAATCCGGATCGCTGAAAGTTCGGGAATTCGCGCGCGAAGATGAGCGTAAGCTGCGGATCGTGTTCGACAATCCAGCACCGCAAACGATCGCCGAGGAGGACTACGAGCGTGCAGTAGCAACAGCCGCTTCGCTCGCTTGGCATTTCTCTAACAACGACACGGAGCTCACGTTTCTGGCTCCTAGATATGATGCAGACTTCGACATGCATCATTTTTTGCGTTATCTGGCGCTGATCGAACCGCAGACCGGCCCGTCTATCGTGGACACTTTACAGCTGACCGACGTCTACAACGTTGTTATCACGGCGCGGCCGCGAGGCAGTATTCCTACTCCCCTCTGGAATAGTTCGTACTTTGTTTTCTTCGGAAATTCCTAAGCGTAAGGATCGCGAAGATACCCTTCGACGGCGAAATCCTCGCCGAATCGATGAATCTCGATAGACCGAACGTGGGCTGCATTGCTCATGCGGTGAAACCCGTCACCTACAGCGAACGGAACCGAGCCAGAACCGGCCAGAATTTTGGGCGCATAGTACAGGAAAACCTTGTCGACGACCCCGGCTGCGAGCGCGTCCCAATTGACCGTAGCGCCACCCTCAATGAGAAGACTTGTGATCTGTTCTTTGCCGAGAAACCGGACAACTTGTTTGAAGTCGGGTCGACCATCGGGACGCGCTGGCGGAAGTTGCTCAACGCGAACGCCTCGATCTTCGAGTTGACGCTTCTTTTCGACGTCAGTGAGTGAACAGATAATGAGCACGTCTTTCGATGCGGTCTGTACGAGCCGCGATTCGATTGGAATACGCAAACGCGAATCGAGAATTACTCTCAGCAGACGTCTTCGTCGGGGAAGACCGGTGCGATCGGTAAGAAGCGGATCATCCGCGAGAATCGTGCCAACACCGACGAGAATGGCATCGTTCTGTCGCCGTAGTTGCTGAACGTGCTCGCGAGCTGCTTCGCTGGTGATCCACCCTCGAGTGATTTTTCCAGATCCTGCGGCACTCGCCTCCGGCTCAGGTGCGATTTTTCCATCGAGAGTCATGGCAGTTTTCAGCGTAACCATTGGACTCGCGCTGCGAATGTAGCGCGCGAATGCTTCGTTAAGCTTTCTTGCTTCAGGAGCGAGCAGCCCAATTTCAACTTCGATGCCCGCTTGCCGCAATTTGGCGAAGCCTTGTCCAGTGACGAGCGGATTGGGGTCGTCCATGGAGCAAACAACCCGTTTGATGCTGGCAGCAATGAGCGCATCGGCGCACGGCGGAGTGCGTCCTTGATGAGAGCAGGGTTCGAGATTGATGTAGAGAGTTGCACCGCGGGCATTCGCGCCTGCCTGCTCGAGGGCTAAAATCTCGGCGTGCTTAAGACCGTCGTAGGTATGCGAACCGGTTCCGACGACATTGTTCTTGGTATCGACGAGAACTGCACCGACATTCGGATTGGGGGAAGTGAGGCCAGTGCCAGCGCGTGCGAGTTCGAGGGCATGCTGCATGTGGAGATTTTCGTCGTGGTGGGGCATCGAGTCGCTTCTCGTTCCTGACTACTGAGATGATTCGCGGAACCTTCCTACATTCGGGATGGAAGCACATCGTCTTCGTCGTCATCTGGCTCGGAGAGCGCGACCGCACCCGTTCTATCGTGCGGGCCGCGTTTGCGAGGAACCCTTACTCCTGCCATATCGTCATCTGCGGGTTCGAATGGTTGGTCGCTTCGTGGACGTATGGCAGCGAGAACGAAACGAACTACAAACCAGAGGACGAACAATACAAGGCCAACTTCCAGCACGTAGACCAATGTCTGGCCGTGCATCTTCGCCTCCGAATAAGACTGCCGGTAGCTAGCAGCTAGGATCCCTTACGCAAACAGCGATTCCACAAATTCCTTTGGATCAAAAGGAAGGAGATCTCCTGCTTTTTCACCGACGCCGACGTAACGAACGGGGACGCCCAGTTCGCGTGAGATCGCAACAACGACTCCGCCCTTGGCCGTTCCATCTAACTTCGTAAGCACAATCCCTGTGACGCCGGCTGATTGCGTGAATAGGCGCGCCTGCTGCAGGCCGTTTTGGCCGGTAGTCGCGTCCATGACAAGTAGGGTCTCGTGCGGTGCCCCGGGAATGATGCGCTGCGCGGTGCGCGTCATCTTTTCGAGTTCCGACATCAAATTCGATTTTGTGTGCAAGCGTCCGGCGGTGTCGACAATGACGTAGTCGGTCTTGCGGGCATGTGCGGACTGAAGCGCATCAAAAAGCACGGCGGAGGGATCGCCACCCGCCTTCGTCTTAATCACCTCTGTTCCGGTGCGACCTCCCCAAATTTCCAGTTGCTCGATTGCGGCGGCGCGAAAGGTGTCGGCTGCGGCGAGAAGGACCGTTTTTCCCTGCGCGCGCAGAACGCCGGCCAGCTTACCGATAGTGGTGGTCTTTCCCGTGCCATTGACGCCGACAACCAGGATGACTTCCGGGCCTTCCACTTTGCGAACCGGACGAGAGTCCGCTGAGACAAGGATGCTAAGCAATTCTTCCTTTAAGAGACCCTTCAGTTCGTTTACATCTTTGATCTGCTTCCGGTCAGCCTTGTCGCGGAGCTTTTCCAAAACCTCGTGGGTTGTAGTTGTGCCTAGGTCAGCAGCAATAAGAGTGGCTTCCAGATCGTCTAATGTATTGCGATCGATCTCCTTACCGATGGAAACGACGTCGTCGATGCGTTCGGCGAGATTCTCGCGCGTGCGAGTGACCGCCTCTTTCATGCGATCAATGAAACTCGGTTTTTGCGCCTCGTCGAGGCTGCCAAATAGGGTCTGAATCATGGAGAATCCGTAAGGGTCATTATAATGGCTCGCGCGTGCGCCTATTTGTTGCTGTTGACATTGACGACGCGATCCGCCGGGCGATCTCGACGTTCCTGGATAGTGTGCGCGGATTGGCGCCGGATGCGCGATGGGTCCGGCCGGAATCTCTGCACATCACATTGAAGTTCATTGGGGAACAACAGGAAGAGAGATTGGGAGCGGTGAAGGAGAGGCTGTCTTCAATAACCGGCTCATCGTTACGCATCGCGTTTCGCGGGTTCGGATTCTTCCCGAGTGCGAAGTCAGCGCGTGTGTTCTGGCTCGGGATGGAATCCGGTACCGAGTTGGGCCGCTTGGCGGGAGAGATCGATCGTGCAATGGAGAGTTTAGGCATCGAAAAGGAAAAGCGCGAATACTCGCCGCACCTGACGCTGGCGCGAGGCGAGGGTAGATCGGGCGCTCCGGGTTGGCGCAAAGGAGATAAAGCGAACAAAGTATTCTTGCGACTGCAAGAGAAACTTGCTGGGATGTCCCCGCCAGACTTCGGTACCATGACCGCCGGCGAATTCTTCCTTTTCCAAAGCAAGCTGCAACGTGGTGGCGCGCAGTATACAAAGCTTGCCCGTTACGAACTAAGCGATAATGCGAGCTAGCTGACAAAGATGATTTTCCTCCTGATCGCGGTTGTGGCGTACCTTTTGGGATCGATCCCATTCGGATACCTCCTAGTGCGCGTTTTTAGGGGAGAAGATGTCCGGCACTCGGGTAGCGGAAATATTGGGGCGACCAATGTGGCACGATCCTCGCCCGTATTGGGCCTGCTGACCTTGTCACTGGATGCTAGTAAAGGGGGTGCTGCGGTCTTGATCGCAGCGCGGTTTCAGACATCGGGGGCGTTGTACTCCATTGAAAGTCTTGCGGCGTTGTTCGCCATCCTCGGGCACCTCTTTCCTGTATGGCTAAAATTTCGCGGAGGCAAGGGAGTGGCGACGGCGCTTGGTTCCTTTGTCATCATCGCGCCGAAGAGCATTTTGTGTGTGATCGGAATTTTCGCGCTTGTGTTTCTGGTATTTCGCTATGTATCGCTTAGTTCCGTCATCGCGGTCGCTTGCTTTCCAGTTACGGCCTGGTTGCTCGGGGAATATGGCAAGATGCCCTCGGTGCTGATAATCATGAGCGTGGCCGCATTGCTCGTGGTATCGCGACATCATTCAAACCTTGGCCGCTTGATGCAGGGCACCGAACCACGATTCAGGAGGAGCGTTTGAGCCGCGTTGCCATCATCGGAGGAGGCGCATGGGGCACGGGATTGGCCATCGTGCTTGGGAGAAAAGGCGCTCACGATGTGCGGATGTGGGCGTTTGAGAAAGAAGTATGCGATTCGATCTCTCATCGTCACCGAAACGACGTTTTTCTTCCCGGACTGGAGATTCCGAGTTGCGTAACGGCCTCGAACAGACTTCCCGATGTGCTCGACGGCACGGAAATCGTGATCAGCGTCATGCCATCCAGCCATTGCCGCCGCGTGTTTCTTGAAATGCGACCGTTTCTGCGAACGGACATTCTATTTGTGAGCGCAACGAAGGGCGTTGAAGAAGGTTCGCTGCTCCGTATGTCAGAAGTGATCACACAAGTGATCGGTGAAAAGGTGAGGGTCGGCGCATTGAGTGGACCGTCGTTTGCCCAAGAAGTTGCGCGAGGCGACCCGACTGCAGTGACCATCGCTTCTCGGGATTCTGATCTTGCGCGAGTCGTTCAGCAAGAGTTAAGCGATCCGCGTTTTCGGGTTTACACGAACGATGACGTCACAGGCGTGGAACTCGGTGGAGCTTTGAAGAACATCATCGCGATCGCCGCGGGTGTTTGCGACGGATTGGGATTGGGGCACAATTCGATTGCCGCGCTGATCACCAGGGGACTGGCCGAGATTACTCGCCTGGTAATTGCTTGTGGTGGACGATTGGAAACGATGGCTGGTTTAGCTGGACTCGGCGACCTGGTGCTCACTTGCACGGGTGGTTTGTCGAGAAATCGATCTGTAGGTGTTGAGCTAGGACGCGGGCGCAAGCTGGACGACATTGTTGCGGGCATGCACGGCAAAGTAGCCGAAGGCATTTTCACGACTAACGCTGCAGTAGGCTTGGCAAAGAGCCGCGGTGTAGAAATGCCAATCACCGAACAGATGTACGCCATCCTGCATAACGGGAAGGCTCCGGCCGAAGCTATTCACGAACTCATGACGCGAGCGGCAAAGAGTGAAGTGGGGACATCGGCTCTATAGGCGATGGAAGCGGCAGAACATTACCGCAGAAATCTCGCATTTGTACATGTCCTTTCGTAACCCTTCTTCATGCCGATCGTACCGGCGTCAGCGTCGGCGTTTACCGTTAGACTTCTTGAGACATTCTCTGAAATGCGCCGCCCCCCACGAGCGCGTCGGGACCACTTTGTCATTGAAGACGATCATTCCCGCACGCATTCCGATCTTATGGGTCATGCTGAGCGTATTGCTCCTGATCAGCGTGGTTCCGATGTATTTCTATTCTGTACAGGTAGAAGCCATCAATCGGGATCGTCTAAAAACTAACGAAAAACTTCTGCAGAATACGATCACTCGTTCTCTCGCCGACGATATCGCGCAGCGACACGATGCGATGCACCTGATGCTGGCCAATCTTTCCTCGGCTATCCAAGTCACGAGCGGTGGAGATATCACAGGGCAAAAAGTTGAAGCACCGGAATTGCGCGCGCTATTGGAGACGTTCGTGTCTTCTTCGAGCGACGTCGCGTACGCCACAGTCCTCAACTCAGAGGCAAAAGGAATATCGGCTGGAAGAATCGCTCAGGATGCGTTTCTCCAAAAAGAATTGGAGCGTGGGTTTGCGGCTGCTCGAGATGGCCGGATGTACAACGGCCAGGCTCTTGTTGTGGGCAGTGGCAAGTCCAGTCGCACCGTTACATTAGTTAGCACCCCAGTGATGTATGGTGGTCGCTTTCTTGGCATGATCGGATCGGTCACGGACCTCGAACCGCTGATACGACGGTTACGAGAGAGCAGCCGGAGTGGACTCGAAGCTTATGTTGTCGATAGGGAGGGACGCCTAGTTGCTGCGGCCCGCCAAGACCTTGCTACAGGCCAAGACATGAAGGCCTATGAAATTGTGCGCATATTTGCGGACCCCGGAAATAAAGCACAACTGGCAGCCACGCTCGAGTTCACTGCTACCGAAAACAATCAGACTGTGAAGATGTTGGGAACTTACTGCCCGGTGACTTCGCTGGATTGGGCAGTGGTCGCAGAAAAACCGAGGTCTGAAGCGTATCGAGGGATTTACGAGATGCAGTACACGGCGCGGCTCTTGGCTCTCCTCGCAGTGCTCGCTAGTGTCGGAGTGAGTATTTTCGCGGCGCGACGGATCACAAGCCCACTCGAAGTTCTAAATCAATCCAGCCATGCCATCGCAAAGGGCGACTTTACACAGCGCGTGCGAGTGAACAGCCGGACAGAAATTGGAGAGCTCGCATCCACTTTCAACTTGATGTCCGAAGAACTCGAGCACTTTGTAGAGGATCTGAAACGTGCGGCAGAAGAGAACCGGGCGCTGTTTATCGGATCGATCCAGATGCTCGCTGGAGCAGTCGACGAGAAAGACCCCTACACGCGTGGCCATTCGGATCGTGTGACCCGTTATTCAATTCAGATTGCGCGTGAAATGAATCTGGATGAGGACTTCATTGAAATTCTGCGAGTCTCAGCGCAGCTGCACGATGTTGGGAAGATTGGCATTGAAGACCGGATTCTAAAGAAACCAGGCGCCCTGACACCGGAAGAATTCGAAGTCATGAAGACGCACACTACAAAAGGTGCGAACATCTTGCGACAAGTCAAGCAGCTGAAAGACATGCTGCCAGGGATTGAACTGCACCATGAATCCCTAGATGGCCGAGGATATCCGCATGGCCTGAAAGGCGAAGAGATCCCGCTTCTGCCGCGCGTCATTGCTGTTGCCGACACATTCGACGCTCTGACAACGAATCGTCCATATCAAAATGCTCGAGATGCATCGCAGGCGCTGAATATCATTCGCGACCTTATTGGCAAACGCTTGGATCCAAAAGTGGTCGCAGCGTTGATCTCAGTTTACGAGCGCGGCGAAATCAAAGTGCATCGAACGGCTCCTGTGCCAGCGAAAGGCATGCAGCCTCCTGTTGCCGGTCAAGTGGTGAGTCCGGTCACCGGCGCTGTTGTGGCCGAACCGATGCCCGGAGTACCTGCCAGTATCACGCTCGCAGCAGAGACACCCAGCCTTTAGCCCCTTCCGATCCATTCTTCCACCATGGCAATTGACTAGGCTACTTTCTTAGAGCACAATCCCCGTCGTTCCTCAGCCATATGTCCAAGAATAGAGCCGAGACTAGACGCCGTTTCCTGCAATATCTTGCCGCCAGTCCAATCTTTGCTCCTGGAGCAATTTCCTTAGCAAGTAAGACGGGCTTTTCGCGAATTTTGGGAATGCTCGATGAACAGCCGCTAATTTCTAAGCCCGAGCAAGCCCTCGATGTTATGGATTTCGAGCCGCTCGCGAAGAAGGCGCTGCCTCCCGCGCATTGGCGCTATCTGGCAACTGGGGTCGACGATGATAAGACGATCCGGGCGAACCGCGAGGGTTTCGAACATTTCATCATCCGTTCGCGCCGTCTCATAAACGTTGAGAGGGTAGATACGTCGGTACGCATTTTCGGCACGACTTGGCCCGTGCCGGTTTTCATCTCGCCGGTGAGCGCTATGAGAGCGTTCCATCCGGACGGCGAAATGGCAGTTGCGCGAGCTGCCCGCAAAGCGGGAATGCTTCAAATCCTGTCAACGGTGGCAACCGCATCCATTGAGGAGACGACGGAGGCGCGTGGGAGTCCGGTTTGGCAACAGCTTTATCCGACGGATGTGTGGGAGGTGACGCGCGGAATCATAAAGCGGGCCGAAACGGCGGGCTCGCCAGTGTTGGTGCTAACCGTTGATCTTCAGAATGACAGTAACCGCGAAACCCTCGAACGTTATTCTCGCGTAGACAGCCGGGATTGCAGTGGTTGTCACGATCGCAGCAGTTTTCAGGGATACGTGAGTCGTAAGCCTGCATTCGACCGTCTTGATGTTTCCAAAGTGAAGGGGCTGCACTTCACTGCGATGAATTGGGATTTCATCAAGCGATTGAAGGATGCGACCACGATGAAGCTGGTGGTGAAAGGTCTGGTCACAAAAGAAGATGCACAGCTTGCGGTCGAGCACGGTGTTGATGGAGTCATCGTTTCGAATCATGGTGGGCGTGCCGAAGATACGTTGCGATCCACGATCGAATGTCTCCCCGAAGTAGTCCAAGGAACAGGCGGAAAAATCCCAGTGATGATTGACAGTGGGTTTCGTCGCGGTACCGATGTGTTCAAGGCCCTTGCACTAGGGGCGACTGCAGTAGGAGTCGGCCGTCCACCGGCATGGGGCTTAGCGTCGTTTGGACAGCCCGGTGTTGAGGCGGTGCTTGCGATCCTGCAGCGAGAAACTCAACAGATCATGCGGCAAACGGGAACGCCTTCAGTCGCGGCAATCACACCGTCGTTCGTTGCTTCGAGAGAAAGGTGACCAGCCCTCGTTCTGTGGGATGTAAGATCGGTTGTGAACCGCGATAGAGAGCGGTGGGATTTCAAAGCATCTTCCTGCGAATCATGTCCAGTGCTTGTTGAGAGGCGAAGTGGCGGACACGCTTGCGGTCGCCAGGGAAATTCTTTTCGACAACTTCCGTGCCGGATTCGCTTGCGAGTGCGTGATAAACGAGTCCTACCGGCTTCGTCTCGGTTGCGCCGGATGGTCCAGCGATACCGGTGATGCCAACCCCGAGCGTAGCTCCACATCTCGCACGGATGCCCTCCGCCAATGCCGCGGCAACCTCACGACTCACGGCCCCATGCTTTTCGATGAAATGGTGAGGCACGCCGGCAAATTCTGCTTTCAAGTCGTTGGAGTAGACGACGGCACCACCCAGAAAGTAGCGCGAACTTCCACTAACCGACGTCAAACGTTCGGACAGAAGCCCGCCGGTGCAGGATTCGGCTACGGCGAGCGTCGCACCGCGCATCTGCAGAAAATAGCCTACGATCTGCTCGAGCGATTCGTTGTTACTTGAGAAAACAGAATCGCCAAGCTCGTTTTCTACTTGTTCGGCGACGGCTTCGACGCGCTCATCAGCTTCTTCCTGGGTCGCAGCACGCGACCGGAAATGCAACTGAACTTCACCGGCGCCTGCCAGGATTGTGGTCTGAACTTCGGTATGCGTTTTGTAAATTGGGGCGACGCGCGCATCGACAGCGGACTCACCCATTCCTGCGATCTTTAACGTGCGGACAGCGATAAATGCGGGTGGCAGCTTCGCGCGCAAGCGTTCACGACACTGTTCTTCGAACATCGCTTTCAATTCGAAGGGTGGGCCAGGAAGGAGAAGGATGATCTTTTCGTGGTTGTCATATTTGCCACTCAGCCATTGACCGGGCGCGGTGCCATTTGGATTCGGTAACACGGTTGCGCCAGCGAGGACATCCGCCTGCTTGGCATTATTCGGAGCCATTTTCCACCCACGCTTGGCAAAGCGCTCTTCAAGTCGCGCAATGAGTTCTTGCTGGCGTTCAAGCTTTAGTCCGAGTGCGTCTGCTACGGCTTCGCGTGTGAGATCGTCTTCGGTTGGGCCCAAGCCGCCCATGAAAATAACGATATCCGCGCGAGCGAGTGCCTGGCGGGCAGCGACTGTCAGCAGTTTCTGGTCATCGCCGCAAACTTCTTTGAAGACAACTTCGACGCCGAGGCTGTTGAGTTGTTCAGTGAGGTAGAGCGAGTTCGTGTCAGTGCGATACGGAGTAAGAAGTTCCGATCCGATAGCAATGATCTCGGCATTCACGCAAGCAGTGTAAACGAAAGTGCGAAGTCATTTAGACGGATACTGAGTTTGCGAGACTATCGATTCGGCCTGGTCGATTATCAAAGGATGAAGTTGACTGACGATTGCATCATTCGGTCGTCAGCCCCAAACCCTGAATATCCCAGAGAATGCGGTGTATGGCACCGGACGTGGCGAGCACTGCGGAGCGGCCGGGGGCGAAGGCGAGTCCAACGAGTTGATGGCCAGCCACCTCAAGGTTTGCCTTCCCGTTTGGCGTGACCTTCACGATTCCGCGCTTTCCCGCGAGGGAAGCGGCTACATAGAGATTTCCATCCACATCGAAGGCAAGCCCCTGGGGACGCCCGAGTCCACGATAAAAATTAGTTACGCTTCCCTGAGTGTCAATTTTGTATACGGAATCGAAACTTGATGTCGTTGGTCCCGTGACGAATAGATCGCCGCTCGGTCCGAAGGCGAGATGATAGGCCGAGACACTCGGTTCAAGAGTGGCGAACACGAAGATCTGTCGATCACGAGCGATCTTGAATATCGTGCCGCTGCGATCGCCGACATAGAGGTTTTCCTCGCGGTCGAAGGCAATACCCGTGGCGATGCCCATTCCCTCGGCATAGGTCGACATCGTTCCGTTCGGAGCGACTTTGTACACGGCTCCATCGAAACGCGAAGAGACGTACATTTGGCCATCGCGATCAAAGGCAATTGCCGTCGCATTCATCATCTCGACCAAAAATGGTTT
>Ga0310810_10000089_pt1 | contig 93389 bp, 84 predicted proteins | sample NCmetagenome_FD_207641 | JGI IMG/M metagenome (GOLD analysis project Ga0310810, IMG submission 207641) | Soil microbial communities from experimental microcosm in Duke University, North Carolina, United States - NC | ecosystem: Engineered > Artificial ecosystem > Soil microcosm > Unclassified ... | reverse complement strand
TCCCCCGAGCCGACGTTCTCCATCGTCCCGAGCTTGATCTTCTTGAAGCCGACGACCTTCTCGGCGACCAGCACCTCCCCCTGCTCGGCGACGTAGCCCGGCTGATCCCGGCCCTCGAAGCGTTGCAGGATCCAGACTCCTTTGGCGCTCACGGCGTCGGTGAAGTAGTCGACGTTCACCCGCTTGACGTAGGCGACCTTTTCTTCGTCCTCGCGGAAGCGCAGCTCCTGCACCTCGTACGGCACGCTCTCCACGAGGTAGATCGCCTTGGGATAGATCGTGGCGAACGCGCTGCCCCAGTCGACCTCGGCGATGATCTGCCGCTTCTTCGTTTGCGCGGCGTCGCGGGCGGTCGTGTCGATGACGACGAAATTGTCGGTCGTGACCGTCCGCAGCGAGATGTGATCGGCCGGATACGTCTCCGACGCCCAGTGATAGCGCTCGCCCGCACGATGCAGCACGCCCTCGTCTTCCAGCGCGGCGGCGAGCTTACGGACGTCCGTGCCGCCAAACGGCTCGTCGGCCACGAGCGGCAGCTCGAACGCGGCGCACTTCAGGTGGTTGGCAAGGATGAAGGGGTTGTCGGGATTGACCCGGGCGTGCTCGGGCGGCGTCCCGAACAGGTAGTCGGGGTGGGTCACCATGAACTGATCGAGCGGCGCACTCGTAGCCACCAGAATCGCGGCCGATGCTCCGGACCGGCGGCCCGCCCGGCCCGCCTGCTGCCACAGCGATGCGATCGTCCCCGGGTAGCCGGCCAGCACGGCGACGTCGAGATGCCCGATGTCGACGCCGAGCTCCAGGGCGTTCGTCGACACCACGCCGAGCACGTCACCCGCACGGAGTGACGACTCGACCTCGCGGCGGCGATTCGGCAGATACCCGCCGCGATAGCCGCGCACGATGCCAGAATCGCCGGTGGCGCGATCGGCCACCCCGTTCTTGATGGCCGTGAGCAACACTTCGGTAGACAAGCGGCTCTGGGCGAACACGATCGTCGCGATCTTCTCGCGCAGCAGGCGAATGGCGAGTGTGGCGGCCTCGCCGAGGTAGGGCGCGCGGATCCCGAGCTCGGGATTCACGACCGGCGGGTTGTAGCACAGGAACGTCTTCTCGCCGGTGGGCGCCCCGCTCTCCGCGAGCTCCTGCACCTCGGCGCCGATGAGGCGCGCCGCGAGCTCGCGCGGGTTGGCGATCGTCGCCGACGCCATGATGAACTGCGGGCTCGAGCCGTAGTGCGCGCAGATTCGGTGCAGCCGCCGCAGGACGTTGCTCAGATGCGAGCCGAACACGCCGCGGTACGCGTGCAGCTCGTCGATGACGACGTATTTGAGATTCTGGAACAGGACGGCCCATTTCGTGTGATGCGGCAGGATCCCGGAGTGCAACATGTCCGGGTTCGTGAGCACGAGATTCGCGCGGGCACGCACGGCGCGCCGCGCGTCCTGCGGCGTGTCGCCGTCGTACGTGAACATCCGCATCTCGGGCAGCTGCTTGGCGAGCTGCTCGAGCTCGGCGAGCTGGTCTTGCGCGAGCGCCTTCGTCGGAAAGACGTAGAGCGCGCGCGCGTCGGGCTGGTGCACCAGCGCCTGGAGTACCGGCAGGTTGTAACACAGCGTTTTGCCGGACGCGGTCGGCGTGACGACCTCGACGTGCCGCCCGGCCTGCACGAGGTCCCACGCGCGCGCCTGATGACTGTAGAGCTGCTCGATGCCGCGCGCGCGCAGCGCCTCGACGATCCGGGGATCCATCGTCGCGGGAAACGGTGCGTACACGGCGGGGCGGGCGGGAAAATGTCGCGAGGCGGTGATGCAGCGGCCCGTCGAGGCGGAGATCAACAGATCGTCCAGGATCTCGCCGAGCATCGGGGGGACTGTATCATGGCGTCGTGAAGCGCCTCGCGTTTTGGCTGCCTCCGCTCGTGTGGATGGCGACGATCGCGGCGTTCTCCACGGCGGCATTCAGCGCCGACAACACCGGCGCGGCGCTCGGGCCGGTGTTCCGGTGGCTGCTGCCCGGCGCCAACGCGGCGCAGCTCGCGGCCATGCACGCGCTGACGCGCAAAGCCGCACACGTCACGGAATATTCGGTGCTCGCGGCGCTCTGGTTCGTGCCGCTCAGAGCAGAGCGCGGGCTCTCTCGGCGCCGCGCGGCGTTGGTCGCCTGGCTCGTGGCGGTTGTCTGGGCCGCCCTCGACGAGCTGCACCAGGCGTTCGTGCCCAGCCGAACGGCGAGCGTGATGGACGTAGCCCTCGACTCGACGGGAGCGTTGATGGCTGCCGTCGTCGCGGGATATGGCGCGGCACGGGTTCTCGACGCCGCCGCGACGATCCTGCTGTGGACCGCGGCACTGGGCGGCGTGCTCATGATCGCCGCCGATCTGGCGAGCGGCGTAGCCGCGGGCGTGCTGTGGGCGACCGTGCCGGCGGCGGCGCTCGCGCTGGTTCTCCGCCGTCGATTGCGTGGGGGGCCCAGAAATGGCCCCCCAGTTTTTTAAGCGAAGGGGCTAACGCCCCCTCGGACTCCCCGGTCAACGCTCAGCGCGCCGCGGGAAACTCGCGACGCGCCTCGATAGCGCTCTACACCTTCAGCCGCGGATCGAGCGTGTCGCGCAAACCGTCGCCGAACAGATTGATGCCGAGGACCGTGACGAGGATGGCGAGGCCGGGGAACGTCGCCAGCCACCAGGCCGTCGAGATGTAGACGCGCCCGTCCGCGAGCATGCCACCCCACGTCGGGGTCGGCGGCTGCACGCCAAGACCGAGAAACGACAGCGCGGACTCGATCACGATCACGCGTGCCATGTCGAGCGTCGCCACCACCAGCCACGGCGTGAGGACGTTCGGCAGGACGTGCCGCAACAAGATCCGGCCGTCGCGGATGCCGAGGGCCTGCGCCGCCTGCACGAACTCGCGCTCGCGCAGCGAGAGAGCGGCGCCGCGGACGATCCGCGCATAGACGACCCAGCTCGACACGCCGATCACACAAATGATCGTCGTCAGGCTCGGCCCGAGCACGCCGATCACCGCGATCGCGAGCAGGATGAAGGGAAAGGCCAGCTGAATGTCGGCCAGGCGCATGAGCACGTCGTCGATGCGACCGCCGAAGTAGCCTGCGATGAGACCGGCCGCCATCCCGAGCACGCCGGAGATCGCGACGGCGGCGAATCCGACGAGGAGCGCGGGCCGCGCACCGAAGACGATGCGGGAGAGGATGTCGCGGCCGAGGTGATCGGTGCCGAGGGCGTGCACCCGCCCCTCGGCGTCGCGCGTGAACGGAGCCTTCAGCCGCTCGCCGATGTCCTGCTCGATCGGATCGAACGGCGTCAGGACCGCCGCCGCAACCGCGGTCAGCACGACCACCGCGACAACGACGAGACCGAACAGCGCGGTGCGGCGACGCGCGAGCCGGCGCACGAACACCCACCACTCGCTCCGCGGGGGGGCAAGGTCCTCGGGCAGCGACAGCGCGGGGGCGCGCGCGCTCACGACAGCCGAATCCGGGGATCGAGGTAGGTGTAGACGAGGTCGACGAACAGGTTCACGAGCACGAACGTCGAGGCGAGCAGGAAGACGGCGGCCTGCACCACCGGATAATCGCGGTTGTAGATCGCTTGCACGGAGAGGCGCCCGACGCCCGGCCACGCGAAGATCGTCTCGGTGATGACCGAGCCGCCGAGCAGCGTGCCGAGCTCGATGCCGACGATGGTGACGATCGGAATGGCGGCGTTCTTGAGCGCGTGCTTCCAGACGACGGGCGGGTCGCTCACGCCTTTGGCGCGCGCCGTGCGGATGTAGTCCTGGTTGAGAACCTCGAGCATGCCCGAGCGCGTGAGTCGCGTGATCCGCGCCGTGGTGAACAGCCCGAGCGTGATCGCCGGCAGCACCAGGTTGCGCCAATCGCCGCGCCCCGACGACGGCAGCAGGTTGAGTTGCACCGAGAACAGCAGGATCAACATGATCCCGAGCCAGAAGGTGGGCATCGACTGGCCGAGCAGCGCGATGACCGTCGAGACGTAATCGAGCAGGGTGTTGCGGCGGACGGCAGACAGGATCCCGGCCGGGATGGCGAGGCACAGCGCGACCAGCAACGCGGCGCCCGCAAGCTCGAACGTCGCCGGCATCCGCTCGACGACGAGACCGAACGCGGGCTCGCCGTGACGGATCGACTCGCCGAAGTTCCCCCGCAGGGCACCCGCCAGGAACCGACCGTACTGAACGTACAACGGATCGTTGAAGCCCATCCGTTCGCGGAACTGTCGGATGTCGTCGGCGCTGGCCTCGGGTGGCAACAGCACCAGCGCGGGATCGCCGGTGAGATGGAGGATCACGAAAACGACGACGGAGATACCGAGCAACACGACGAGCGACTGGAGCAGTCGCCGGGTGAGAAACGTGCTCATGCCTGCGCGCGGTGCAGGCGGGCGACGGCCTCGATATGCGGCGTCTGCGGGAACATGTCGACGGACTGCACCCACTGCAGGCGATAGCCGTGACGCGCGAGGTCACCGACGTCACGCGCGAGCGTCGACGGATTGCACGAGACGTACACGATTCGCGCCGGCGCCATCGCGGCCAGTGCGCTGAGCGCCTTGGGATGAAAGCCCGCACGGGGCGGGTCGGCGACCACCACCGAGGCGCGGACGCCCTGGCGCGCGAGCTCCGGGAGCACGTGGCGCACCTCGCCCGCGAGGAAGGTGCAGTTGTCGATGCCGTTGAGCTGGGCGTTGCGGATGGCGTCGGCCACCGCCGCCGCCGCGAGCTCGATCCCGTACACGGCACGCGCGCGACGCGCCAGCAGCAGGCTGATCGCCCCCGTGCCCGCGTAAAGATCCAGCAGGGTCTCAGAGCCGTCCAGCTCGCACGCGTCCTGCACCACACCGAACAGCCGCTCGGCCTGGCGCGTGTTCGTCTGGAAGAACGAATTCGCCGATACCTGGAACGTCACGCCGCCCAGCGCCTCGCGGATGTGATCGCGGCCGGCAAGCAGATGCTCCTCCGAGCCAACGGCGACGCTGGCCTTCTTCGCGTTGACGTTCAGCACGACGCTGGCCGTGGACGGCACACGCGCGCGCAGCGCGTCCGCCACCGGAACGAGCGTCTCGACATCGGGCGCCGCGCCGACGACGTTGACCATCGCCTCCCCGGTGTGGCGTCCTTCCCGCAGCATCACGAAGCGGAGCAGCCCCTGCTCGGTCTGCGGGTCGTACACCGACAGCGTGCGCTCGCGTACCTGCCGCCGGAACTCGTCGAGCAGCGCGTTCATCGGCTCGGACTGCAAGAGGCAGCGCTCGACGTCCAGCACGACGTCGTAGCGCTCGGCGGCGTGTAACCCGATCGCGGGCGGCTCGTTCGCGATCGTGAATTCCATCTTGTTCCGATAGCCGTACGGCTCGGGCGCGGCCAGGATCGGCCGCAGCTCGAACGTTCCGAGACCGCCGAGGCGCTGCAGGCAGTCGCGAACCTGCTTCTCCTTGAAGGCGAGCTGCGCCGGGTAGGCCAGATGCTGCAGCCGACAGCCGCCGCAGCGTGCGAAGTACCGGCATGGCGGCTCGACGCGGTCGACGGACGGGACGACTATCTCCTCGATGGTCGCGCGCCCGAAACGGCCGCGCGCCTCGACGAGCCGGACCCGCAGGCGGTCGCCGGGGAGGCCTCCGCGGACGAAAATGACGTAGCCGTCGGCGCGTCCCACACCTTCGCCGCCGAACGCCAGATCGTCGATCGCGAGCTCGAGCGTATCGCCGCGACGCGGTTTCGCCATGGCCGAGGCCACTATAAGCGTCGGTCCGAAACCAGTCAATTTGGCGGGGACTTCGCGGTGTATGATGCGACGTGATGAGGAGCGGAACGCCGCGCCCGGTCGGCGATGTCCTCGCTGCCGCGGTCCCGCAGATCGCCGAGCGACTCCCCGAGTATCAGGTCCGCCGCGTATGGACCGCGCTGGTTGGCCCCGACGTCGCCCGGCGCGCGCGACCACACAGACTCTCCAAGGGTTGTCTGCACGTCGTCGTCGACAACTCGCCGTGGCTCGCGGAGCTGACGCTGCGATCCGCCGAGCTCACCGCCAAGCTCCACGCGAAGTTCGAGACCATCCGCTCGCTCCGCTTTACCCTGGGCACCCTCGAGGCCGAGCCGTCGCCACCGGCCGAGCGCCGCGAACGTCGCGTGAAGGCGCTCGACGACGACGACCGCCGAGACATCGAGGCAGCCACTTCGGCGATCTCCGATCCCGCGCTGGCCGACGTCGCGCGCCGCCTGCTGACCAAGGCGCGCCGTGCTGCCGGCGCACGAGGTGCATCTTGATGACCCGGCTTCGCGCCGCCGCCGTGTTGCTTCTACCGCTCGGTCTCGCCGGTTGCGCCGCGCTCTCACGCAGCGCCGGCGACGACGACGGCGTCACGCCGCCGCGCCTCCGTTTGGTGGCCACCGCGCGTGATCCGCGAGCGGAGGCGTACTACGATTTCGCCGCCGCGCAGTTACAGGCGCAGGCGGGCCGCTTCAAGGACGCAATCCCACTGCTGCAGGACGCGCTCAAGCGCGATCCGAACTCGGCGTTCCTGTGGACGCAGCTCGCGCAATGGCTGGTACGGGCCGATCAGCCGGCGGAGGCGCTCAACGCCGCGCAGAAAGCGGTTCAGCTCGCGCCCGACGATCCCGGACCGCACGTCACCCTGGCCGAGCTGCTGCGCGCGCAGAAGAATTTCGGCGAGGCCGAGGCCGAGCTCGAGAAGGTCATCGAGCTCAATCCATCGAGCGAAGACGCCTATCTGACGCTGGCGCGCTATCAAGTCGAGCAGAAGGCGTACGATCGTGCGCGGGCGACATTGCTGCGGCTCGCCGAGCGACAGCCGCGGCTGGCGCAGGCCCAGTTCCTGCTCGGCCGCCTCGCCGTCGAAACCGAGAACTGGGACGAGGCGATCGCCCGGCTCACCCGTGCCGTCGAGCTCGATCCCGACCACGACGGCGCGTGGACGGCGCTGGGCTATGTCTACGAAACGCGGCATCGCACGGATGAGGCCGTCGAGACGTACCGCAAGGCGGTGCAGGCCAACCCCGACAACCCTGCGTTCGTGGAGCGCCTCGGCGACCTTCTGATTCGCCTCGGCCGCTACAAGGAAGCGCAGACCGAGATCGAGCAGCTCGCCGAGATCGCCCCGCGCGATGCGCGCGTGTGGATGAAGCTCGGTGCGGTGTTCTACGAACAGAAGATGTTCGACCGTGCCAGCGATGCCTTCCGGCGCGTGGTGATGCTCGAGCCCACCAACCTCCGCGCGCGTTACTTCCTGGCGACCACATATATGGACGCCGGCAAGGACGACGAGGCGCGGGCGGAGCTCGAGCGAATTCTCAGAGCCGATCCACGCTCGATCGACGCGCGCGTGCAGCTCGGCTTTCTCTACGGCCGGGCCAAGCGCTACGACGAGTCCATCTCGGTGCTGCGCGAGGCCGTCAACCTCGAGCCCAAGCGACCGGAGCTGTTCCTGTACCTCGGCACCGCATATTTCCGCGCCAAGGAGTACGACCGCGCGCTCGAAACGCTGCGCGAGGGATTGTCGCTCGACGAGAAGAACCGCGACCTGCTCTTTCAGGTCGGCGTCGTGCTCGAAAAGCAGGCCAAGTTCGACGACGCCGTCGGCGCATTCCGGCGCGTCATCGCGCTCGATCCCAAGCACGCCGAGGCCTACAACTACGTGGGCTACATGTACGCCGAGCGCGGCCAGAATCTGGACGAAGCGGTCTCGCTCATCGGCAAGGCACTGGCCCTCGAGCCCGACAACGGCTACTTCATCGACAGCCTCGGCTGGGCCTATTACCAGCAGGGCAAGTATCCGGATGCGCTGCGCGAGCTGAAGCGGGCGGTCGAGAAGGCCAAGGAAGACCCCGTCATCTTCGACCACCTCGGCGATGCGTACGCCAAGAACGGCTTCGAGGAAGATGCGCTGGCGGCGTGGGAAAAGTCGCTCTCACTGGACCCCAGCGCCGACGGCGTGAAGCAGAAGCTGCAGGACGTCCGATCGCGGCTGCACCGTGTTCCAAGCGAGCGCTCTAAAGCGTCTCAGTAGCGGCCTCGTCGTCCTCGTCCTCGCCGGCTGTGCGATCGCGCCGCCCACTCCGCACGCGCCGATCGACGCCGAGGCGCGGCGTGCCATCGACGTGCTCACCGCGCGCTGGCAGGAGCTGCACGATCTGCGCGCGCTCGCCGATGTCACCGCCAAGCGTGGCGGCGATCGTCAGCGCCTGAGTGGCGTCCTGCTGGCGCGCTCCCCGGCCTCCGTGCGCTTCGAAGCACTGTCGCCGTTTGGCCAGCCGTTTTTGCTCGTCGCCATGCACGACGGCCGGATCACCGCTTACAACGCGGCCACCAACGAGGCGCGCGTCGGAGCAGCGAGCGCCGAGAGCGCCGCCGATCTCATCAGCCTTCCCGTTGAACCCGAGGACCTGGTGGGGTTGTTGTCGGGCCGCGCCGTCCCGCCGCAGGATCTTCGCGTCGCCGAGATTCTGCCCGCGGATGAGCTCGGGCCGTCGATCAATCTCGTCGGCCGCTACAATCGCCAGCGCGTCTGGATGGACTTCCAGACCGGCATCGCGCGCCAAGTCACGATTACCGGCGGGCGGACCGAGGCGACGGTCACGTTCCAGCGCGAAGCGGACGGCTCGCTCAGCGGCCTCGACGTGACGGGCGCCAACGGCTACGTCACTGCGAATGTGCGCTATCGCTCGCTGGCCCTCAACGCCGGCGTGGACGTCGACCGCTTCGCGCTCACTCTCCCGAAGGACGCGAAAATACAGACCATCCGTTGACCCTGCGCACGGGCGCGTGATAGCCTTGCGTGCTTTGTCGAAGGGGACCGGGCGCGCCCGTCGCGTCGTGTTAAGAGCCGCCGCCAAGGTCAACCTGGTCCTCGAGGTGCTGGGCAAGCGGGACGACGGCTATCACGAGCTCGTCACGGTGATGCAGGCCGTCGACCTCTCCGATCGCATCACGCTCGAAGACGCCGACGTCCTCGAGCTCCGCTGCGATGCCCCCGGGGTACCGACGGACAGCACGAATCTGGCGATGAAGGCGGCGATGGTCCTGCGGGAGGCTGCAGAAGTGACGCGCGGCGTGCGGATGACCCTCGACAAGCACATTCCGGTCGGCGCCGGGCTCGGCGGTGGATCGGCGGATGCCGCCGCGGTGCTCGTTGGGCTGAATCGGCTCTGGCGGCTGCGCTGGCCGCGTGCACGCCTGGAGGAAGTCGCGACGCGACTGGGGATGGACGTGCCGTTCTTCCTCCGAGGTGGGACGGCGCTCGGGACCGGCCGCGGCGAACGCATCGAGCCTCTGCCGGGACGGTCCCTGGGACTGGTGCTCGTGAACCCTCGCTTCGCGGTGAGCACCGCAGAGACGTACGGACGTGTGACGCCCGAGATGTACACCGACGGCCGGTTCGCCAAAACGCTCGGCGCGGGCCGCAACGGACGAAGCCCCGCTCGAGTGGCCGCGAGCCTCTACAATGGACTGCAGGAACCGGTCGCGGCCGCCCACCCGGCCATCAGCCGCATGCGCGCGGCGCTGCTTGCGGCGGGCGCGCTCGGCGCCTTGATGTCGGGCAGCGGGCCGACGGTGTTTGGCGTGGCGCGCTCGTACGAGCACGCCCGGCAGATCCGCCGACGGCTCACGCGGGGCGCGTGGGACTGCTGGGCGGTGCGCACGCTGAACGGTCCCGCGATACGGATGAGCGCGTGACGGAGGCACCGATGCTGGGGCGTGGCCAAGCGGCAAGGCGCGGGACTTTGGATCCCGTATTCGGAGGTTCGAATCCTCCCGCCCCAACCACCTCGAGGGCGCAATGTCCTACGACCTGAAGCTGTTCTCCGGCAACGCCAACCGGCCGCTGGCGGACGAGATCGCGCAGTACCTCCGCGTCCCGCTGTCGGACGCCGAGGTCACGCGCTTCTCCGACGGAGAGGTGTACGTGCAGGTCAACGAAAACGTCCGCGGCGCGGACGTCTTCGTGATTCAGCCCACGTGCCCCCCGGTGAACGATACGCTGATGGAGCTGCTCATCATGATCGACGCGCTGAAGCGCGCGTCGGCGCATCGCATCACCGCCGTGCTGCCGTACTACGGCTATGCGCGTCAGGACCGCAAGGTGCAGCCCCGCGTGCCGATTTCCGCGAAGCTCGTCGCAGACCTGCTCGAAGCCGCCGGGGTGGACCGCGTGCTCGCGCTCGACCTGCACGCGGGCCAGATCCAGGGCTTCTTCAACATCCCGGTGGATCACCTGTTTGCTGGGCCGGTGGTCATGATCGACTACCTGAAGAAGAAGGAGCTGCAGGATCCCGTGCTCGTCTCGCCGGATGCCGGCGGTGTGGAGCGCGCGCGCGCCATCGCCAAGCGGCTGAACGCGAGCCTCGCCATCATCGACAAGCGGCGCGACAAGCCGGGGGCGGCCGTCGCTATGAATCTCATCGGCGACGTCGACGGGCGCGACGCCGTCGTCATCGACGACATGATCGACACCGCGGGCACACTCGTGCAGGCGGTCACCGCCGTGCAGCGCGAAGGCGCGCGACGCATCATCGCGTGCGGCATCCACGCCGTGCTGTCCGGACCGGCCATCGACCGCATCAAGGCCTCGCCGATCGAAGAGGTTGTCGTCACCAACTCGATCGCGCTGGCGCCCGAGAAGCGTGCGGCCGCCCGCATCACCGTGCTCACCGTGGCGCCGCTGCTCGGCGAAGCGATTCGACGCATCCACGACGAGGAATCCGTCTCGACGCTGTTCGTGTAGACCGAGGACCAAGGAGCCCCAGATGAATACGCCGGAACTCATCGTCAGCCGTCGTGAGGGGACGGGCAAGGGCATCGCCCGCCGTCTGCGACGCGAGGGTGCCGTGCCCGCCATTCTCTACGGCGGCGCCGCGCCCCAGACCATCACCGTCAACCCGCGCGACGTGCTGCGGCTCATCACGGGCCGCGAAGGCACGACGCAGCTGCTCTCGCTGAAGTTCGACGGCGACGGCGGGGCGCGGATGGCCATCATCCGCGACATCCAGTTCGATCCCGTCACCGAGAAGCTCGTACACGTCGACATCCAGGAAGTCCGTGCCGATCGCGCGATCACCGTGCGCGTCGCGGTGCACCCCGTCGGTGAGGCGGTCGGCGTTCGAGAGACGAAAGGCATCTTGAACCTCGTGCTCCACGAGCTCGAGGTGTCGTGCCTGCCGACGAACATCCCGGCGCGAATCGACGCCGACGTGTCGAACCTGGCCATCGGCGACGTGCTCGCGGTGCGCGATCTGCGTCCGCCGGACGGCGTGCGTATCGTCAACGACCCCGGACAGGCCGTGGCGACGGTGGCGCCGCCGATGGCCGAGGAAGTCGCGCCGACCGCGGAGGCCGCCGCCGCCGTCACGCCGGCCGAGCCCGAAGTCCTCACCGAGCGCAAGCCGAAGGAAGAGGCCGGTGCCGCCGAGGGCGAGGGCAAGAAGGCCGCGCCCGCTGCGAAGAAGGCGGACAAGGAAAAGTAGCCCGGAGACGACGCGTTGGCCCACGTGGTGGTGGGGTTGGGAAATCCTGGCCCCGAGTACCGCGATACCCGCCACAACGTCGGCCAGCGCGTCGTCGACCACCTGGCGCAGCAGCTCAAGCGCGCCTGGCATCCCGACACCCGCGCCCTGGTCGCGCGCGCGACGTGGCGCGGCGACGCGCTCTATCTCGTCAAGCCGCAGTCGTTCATGAACGTGAGCGGGCCCGTCGTTCGCCACACGCTCCAGGCCCTCGGCGCCACGGCCGAGGAGCTCGTGCTCGTCTACGACGACATCGACATGGAGCTCGGCAAGGTGCGAACGCGCCTGCGGGGCAGCGCGGGCGGCCACAACGGCGTGCAATCGGTCATCGATGCTTTCGGCACCGACGCGATCCGCCGCGTCAAGATCGGCATCGGACGGCCGGCGCTCAAGGCGCACGTGCCGGACCACGTGCTGACGCGGTTCGATCCTGCGGAAGAAGAGGTCATCGCCGCCGCCGTGGCCCTCGCGGCCGACCGCGTGCTGGGCCTCCTCTCCCGCGCGAGCTGAGTCACCGCTCGCGAAGCTCGTCGAGCAGCCGCCGGCCCTCCGGCCACTCGCCGTAGCCGGAGTCCGCGTTGATGTGGCCCGCGGCGCCGATGCTCACGAAGCGACTGCCCCACGCGCGCGCAAACGCCTCGGCGCGCTCGGGGCTCACGTACGGATCGTCGGTGCTCGCCACGACGACGCTGCGGAACGGGAGCGGTGCCAACGGGACCGGCGTGAAGCTGGCGACGTTGTCGTCGATCAACACGACCACTTCGACGTCGACCGGCGCCACGAGCAGCGCCGCCGCCACCGGGCGGCGCGCCGACCGCGCCCAGTGGGCGACGAGCATGCAGCCGAGGCTGTGGCCGACGAGAATCGGTGGCCGCTCGCATCCCGCGATCGCATGATCGAGGGCCGGCAGCCATTCGGCGAGCGTCGGCCTCACCCAGTCCCGCTGCACCACCCGTCGCCACGTCGGGTCGGCCGCTTCCCAGCGGCTCTGCCAGTGCCGCGGTCCGGAATCCCCGTAGCCCGGCAGCACGAGCACGGGCGGGAGCGCGGTGGCGGCGTCGGCCGTCATCTGAAAAACAGCAGCGTCGCGACGACGAAGACCGGAATCAGGATGCCGCCGCTGTAGAGCATGTAGCCGAAGAACGACGGCATCGGAATCTTCGCTTCCTCGGCGATCGACTTCACCATGAAGTTCGGCGCGTTGCCGATGTAGCTATTCGCGCCCATCGCGACCGCGCCGACGCTGATCGCGGCGAGCACGACGTGGCTGACGCCGATGACCTCCGGCGTCAGGCGCAGACCTTGTGCGAGCGCGAGGAACGCGAGATAGGTTGGCGCGTTGTCGAGGAACGAGGACAGCGTGCCGGTGGCCCAGAAGAACTGCCACGGCTCGCGCACACCGAGCTCGGCGCCGCGCAGCCGCAACAGCTCGAGGGCGGGAATCATCGTGAGAAAAATTCCGAAGAAGAGCACGGCAACCTCGACGATCGGATATGCCGTCACGCCGTTGGCGTGACGGATGTGGCGTGGCGTCAACCACAGCGACGCCGCGGCCACGGTCGCGATCGCGACCTCCCGCCAGGGCTCGTGCAGGACCGCAACGGCGAGCACGACCAGTCCGACGCCGACGGCGTTCAAACCGCCACGCAGCCGCAGCGGCCCGATCTCGGCGCGATCGCGCTGCAGCGCGGCCAGCGGCTCATGAACGTACTGGCGCGTGTCCCAAACGAAATAGATGACGAGTAACGCCCCAGTCAGGAACAGCCAGTGCGGCCACAATCGGAACGTCCACGCGAACGGCACACCCTGCAGGTAGCCGAGGAACAGCGGTGGGTCTCCGAGCGGCGTCAGCATCCCGCCGACATTGCTCACGAGAAAGATGAAGAAGATGACCGTGTGGTTGACCCGTCGGCGCTCGCGATTGGTTTGTAGCAGAGGCCGAATGAGGACCATCGACGCGCCGGTCGTGCCGATGATCGAGGCGAGGACGGCACCGACGCCGAGAAACGCGCTGTTGGTAAGCGGAGTCGCCTCCAGATCGCCGGTGAGGCGGATACCGCTCGAGATGGCATAGAGTCCCGCAAGCAGGACGATGAACGAGACGTACTGCTCGGCCATGCCGAGCAAAGCGGATGGTCGTCGGACGAGGTACAGCACGAGAATCGGCAGGCCAAGCGCGGCGCAGACGATCAGTTTGCGGCTATTCGCCTCCCACCAATGCGGAACCCACAGCGGGCAGACCGCGATCGCGAGCAGCATGAGAACGAAGGGCAGCACGCTTGCGAGCGGAGGGGCGGCACCGGCCGGCACGATGTAGGTCTGTGGCCTCCGATCCTGGAAGTAGGCTCATGGTATATCGCGGGTGCCGTCTCTCACATGATCCTCGGCGTCCGTCATCGCGTTGGGCCGATGCATGAGCTCTCGGGCCAGCCCGAGCATCGGGTAGCCGTCCCGCTCCTCATCCTGAAAGCGTCGAGCAAAGCCGCCGCTCTGGATGTCGTGAAGAACCGTTCGAAAGGTCTCGGCCATCGCCGCGTGATCCAGCTCGAGCGTACGCGTGATACCGCCGAAGACCGCCGTCGAGCCGTGCGCCTCGGAGGCGCGAAAGAAGCCGGTCTTTCGAAATGACTCGAAGACCATCTCCATCTCGCCGGACATGTACATTTCCAGCACCAGCGCTTCGCCCGGAACGCCCGCATCGCGGGCGACCTGGAACGCGGTCATGATCGCCTGCCCCAGCACCGCGCCGACCGTCTGCTCGACGAAGAGATCGAGCGTCGCTTCGAGCCGCGCGCTCATCTCGATGGCCCCTGCGCGCAGTACGCCGAGGCCGCTCGCCAGAGCCAGCATCCGCTGCCGAGCACGACCGGTCGCGTCGGCTTCGACCCCGACACAGGCCCAGAAGCCCTGGCCTTCGACAAATCTGGCGCGCGCCGTCTCTCCCGCCATCCGCGGGGCCACGAGAAGGACGTCGACGTCGGCAGGTGGCTCGATGACTCCGAACGCCAGGCTATAGCCGGATGCGAACGCCACCGCGCTTCCGGGTCTCAGTGCCGGCGCGATGTCCCTGACGAACACGCTCGAGACCACCTCGTCCGGTACCAGAACGAACACGATGTCATCGCTTGCGGCCGTTGCGATCGGAACGACCTCGAAGCTCTCTGCGTGCGCACGAGCGGCATATTCGTCGTCCCGATTTCCGATGCGCACTTTGGCGCCCGAGTCCCGCAGATTGAGCGCCGCCGTCCGTCCCATAAAGCCGTACCCGATGATCGCCACCGTCTCACCGGCGAGACCGCTGGCCGGCGCGTCGCCGGCACCGTACATCCGGACGGCTCCGTTTGTACCGTCGGTCATCATTGATCACCTTCCTCGAGCCCCATGCTCCCCGCGCGAACGCGTGCGACTCAGTGCCGAATGGCGAAATCGGCGGGACCTGCCGGCACTGTGAGCGGCTGTCCAGCAATGCTGCCATTGCGGGTGAGCGGAGCGACCGCATTCTATCGCACGGACTGATCGGTGATGAAACATACGGGCAAAACGACGGCGCTGGGCGGACTGCTGACTCTGTGCGTGCTGCTTGGCGCCTGTTCAAAGCACTACTGGGTGAAACGCGACGCATCGGCCGATGAGTTCAACCGCAAGCAGCGCGTGTGCCTGCACGAAGCCACGCACACTGCCTACAGGCAATGCATGGAGGCGTCGGGGTGGACGCGGATCAAGAGCTCGACCACTCCGACAGGGGGATACCGCGGCTATCCCGATCTCCATTCCTGGGCATTTCGCCCCTACTGACTGGAGCACATCGGCGCGTTCGAAAGTGAGGTCGAGCGGTGAGATCGTTACTCGCGATCCTGGTCGTGCTGGCGGTGGCCCACCCCGCCGTGGGTCAGGAGATCCGGCCGACGCTCGACAAATTCGCAGAAACTGGGGTCGCCGCCCTCGGCTATCGCGAGACGTCGCGCCCATTTTCGTTCGTCGGCAGCGACGGCAAACCGGCGGGATACTCCGTCGACCTGTGCCTGACGATCGTCGATGCGATTCGCCAATCGTCGAAGCTTCCCGACCTCAAAACGCGCTGGGTGGCGGTGACGCCCGGCAATCGCATCCCGCAGCTCGTCAAGGGCGCGATCGATCTGGAGTGTGGATCCACCACCATCACGTTCTCGCGCATGGAGGAGGTCGCGTTCAGCCACATGATCTTCGTCGATGGTGGCAGCCTGCTCGCCACGACGGAGTCCGGAATCGCCGTCGTGAAGGACCTTGCCGGCAAGCGCGTCGGTGTGATTCCCAATACCACGACCGAGAAAGCGCTCGCCGGCGCGCTGGCCGGCGCATCGATCAAGGCGACCGTCGTCACGGTGAACGAGCACGGCGACGGCCTGCGCGGCCTCGAGGAGGGACGGCTCGACGCGTACGCCTCGGACCGTATCCTGCTCGCCGGACTGCTGAAGAGTGCGCGAGACGCTTCCAAGCTCCAGCTGAGTTCCGAATTCTTCTCCTATGAGCCGTACGGCCTGATGCTGCGCCGGGGCGACAACGCGTTCCAGGCGAGCGTCGATCGCGCGCTCTCGCATCTCTATCGCTCCGGTGGACTCGTGCAGATCTACGAGCGCTGGTTCGGCCCCTTCACGAACGCGACGCCGCTGGTGAAGGCACTCTATCTCCTTCATAGCTGGCCCGACTGAGCCAGGGTTTCGCGATGACGAGACGTCGCGCCTGGCGCGTGCTGGTTCTGCTGCTCGCACTGCCGCTGGTGTGCGCGTCGCCACCGACGCGGGTAGCCGCGGAAACCCTCGGCGAGGTCTACCGTCGCGTCAACGCATCGGTCGTCGTGATCCGAGGCCGCGGCGAAGAAGTCACGGAAGGCGGCGTTTCGCGCTTCCGCGAGATCGGTTCCGGCGTCCTGATCGCACCGGATGGAAAGATCGCCACCGCGGCGCACGTCGTCCACACGATGAATGAGATCGTCGTGGAGTTCCTCGGTGAGGATCCGGTGCCCGCGCGCGTGATTGCCTCCGAGCCGCGCGCGGACGTCTCGATCGTGCAGGCCTCCGTCGTCCCTCGCGACGTCGTCGTTTCGAAGCTCGCCGACTCCGATCCCGTCCGCGTCGGCGACGCCGTCTTCATCGTCGGGGCTCCGTACGGCCTCAGCCACTCGCTGAGCGCGGGGATCATCAGCGCGCGCTGGGAAGCAGACACCGTGGCGCGCGATTTCCCGCTGGCCGAGTTCTTCCAGACGGACGCGGTCATCAATACCGGCAACTCCGGCGGACCGGTGTTCAGTCGAGCCGGCGAGCTGATCGGGATCGTCAGCCACAACATCAGCCAGTCCGGCGGCAGCGAGGGACTCGGCTTCGTCGTTACCGCGAACACGGTCCGCAAGCTGCTCGTGGAACGAACCCGCCACTGGTATGGGCTCGACCTCATGCTGGTCAACGGCGCCGTCGCTCAGGTCGTGAAGAACTCCCCCGCCGCTGACATGGGGCTTCGCGGCGGTGATCGAATCGGGATCGTCGAGGGTCAGAAGCTCATCATCGGCGGCGACATCCTGTTGTCGGTTCAGGGAATCACCGTCGCGAGCGACGACGACATAGCGAAGGTCCTCAAGTCCCTCGAAACGCTTCGACCGGGCCAGGATCTCCGCGTCACCGTTCTTCGCGACAAGAAGGTCCAGCACCTCAGCATGAAGTGGACCGGCCGGTGAACTAGGCAACGAGGTGCGCATCCCCTGGACGCGTGGTATATAGTGTTCATTTACCCACCAGGCCTGTGATTCCGCGGAGGGGGGAGCCGAGTGACCAAGGTCATCGTTGAGCCCGACGAGTCCTTCGAAAGCGCGCTGAAGCGCTTCAAGAAGCAGTGCGAGAAGGCCGGGCTCCTGTCGGAGTTCAAGAAGCGCCAACACTACGAGAAGCCGAGCGTTCGGCGCAAGCGGAAGGCCCTCGCCGCGCGCAAGAAGGCGAAGCGGCGGGAGCGGATGGCCGATTAGCCTCGGCAGCACTCCGGACGGTACCGCCAGCACTCCCGCCGAGATCGGGCGGGAGCGAATGGGGCGAAGGGTGGAGGCAGGCCGACTCTGGGGGCGCGGAATCGAGTGGGATGCTGTCCGCACCCTGATTGCTTCCGACGCGCGCACCGCGGTCGGGCGTGAGCGCGCCCTGACGGCGGAGCCCCTCACCGACTCCACTGACGTCGAGCGACTCCTCGATCTCACCACCGAGGCTCGTGACGCCCTGGCCCAAGAAGGTCTCCCTCCGTTCGACGGCCTGGTCGACCCGCGTCCCGTCCTGGAGCGCGCACAGACCGAGGGCAGCGTGCTGGATGGCGCCGAGTTCCTGGCGTTGCTCGCGATGCTCGACGTCCTGCCGCGCCTGGCGGCATACGGTCGCGCGATCCGTCCCGCCGCGCCAACACTCGGCGGGAATGCCGAGGCTCTCCCGCGGCTCGGGGATCTCCGCGAGACGCTGCGCCGAGCGCTCGACGACGACGGCGCCCTCACGGACCGGGCAAGCGCCCGGTTGGGGCAGATTCGCCGCGAGCTTCGCGAGCGACGCCGTCGCCTCGTGGCCGATCTCGAGCGACTGCTGCAGGCCGAGGGGGAGCGCGCCTTTACCGAACGCTTCGTGACGGTACGCCATGGCCGGTACGTCGTGCCGCTCCGCTCGGAGGCCCGCGGCCGGGTGCGCGGCATCGTGCACGACCGGTCGCAGAGCGGCCAGACGCTCTTCATCGAGCCGGAAACCGTCGTCGAGGCCAACAACGATCTCGTCGGCCTGGAGCGTGACGAACACCATGAGACCGCGCGGATTCTGGCCGAGCTCACCGCCGCGGTGCGCGCGCACGGCGCGCAGCTGGGCGGCGTCGTAGAGACGATCGCCGAGCTCGACTGGACCTTCGCCCGCGCGCACCTGGCGGAGCGGATGGAGGCGTCGCGACCCGCGATCGCGCGCGACGGCCGCGTCGAGCTCAAAGCCGCGCGTCATCCCCTGCTGCTCGCGCAGCGTTGGCGCGACGCCACGCGCGAGGTGGTCCCGGTCGACCTCGATCTCGCGCCCGAGCGTCCGCTGCTGCTCATCACCGGCCCGAACGCGGGCGGCAAGACGATCGCGCTCAAGACGCTGGCCTTGCTCTCGCTGATGGCCCAGGCTGGCTGCCATGTGCCGGCCGCCGAGGGCTCGCGCCTGCCGATCTTCGCGCAGATCTTCGCGGTCATCGGCGACGATCAGTCGGTCGCGGAAAACCTCTCGACGTTCTCAGCGTTCATCAAGCAGATCCGCGAGGTGCTTGCCGAGGCGGACCGCCACTCGCTGGTGCTGCTCGACGAGCTGGGCGCGGGCACGGACCCCGACGAGGGCGCGGCCCTGGCGCGCGCGATTCTCGAGTCGCTCGCCGAGCGCGGCTCGCTCGTCGTCGCCAGCACGCACCTCGAGCCGCTCCGCGCCTTCGCCGCCGCCGACCCACGCGCGCGGAACGCCTCGGTCGAGTTCGACGCGGTCACCCTCGCACCGACATTCCGCCTCGTCTACGACCGTCCCGGCCAGTCGTGGGCGCTTGCGATCGCCGCGCGCCTCGGTCTGCCGTCGCCGCTGATCCTCCGCGCCGAGAGCCACCGCGGTGCCGAAGCCCGCCGGCTCAGCGAGCTGCTGGCCCAGATGGACGCGCGCAATCGCTCGGAGGCCGAGCGCGTGCGCGAGCTCGAGCGCCGCGAGACGGAAACGGCGGCTCGCCTGGCCGCGGCGCGCGAGGCGGAGCGACGCGCGACGGAACAGGCCCGCACGCTACTCGAGCGCGCCAAGAGCGACGCGGCGGCGCTGCTCACCGACATCCGCCGTGCGGTGTCCGCGGAGTGGGAGCGGCTGAAGCGGGCGGATCGCACGCGGCCGGCGCTGCAGGAAAGCCGACGCCGGCTTCAAGAGGTCACCAGTCGCGTCGCGCCCAGCATCCCGGAGCCGGCGCCGACCGACCGCCCGCTCGCGCCGGGCACCGCGGTCGTCGCCGCGCACCTCGGACTCAAGGGCGAGCTGCTCGACATCCAGGGCGCGACGGCCACCGTGCGTGCCGGCTCGATGACCGTCCGCGTGCCGCTGACGGCGCTGCGACCGACCGACGCGCCGGCCGTGGCGGTGGCGCCCGTGCGGGTCGCGCGCCCGAGCGAGGACGCGCCCGCACGCCGGGAAATCGGCCCGGAGTTGCTCCTGCTAGGCAAGACGACCGACGAAGCCCGCGACCTCGTCGAGGAATATCTCGACGATGCGTTCATGGCGGGGCTGGCCAGCGTGCGGCTCGTTCACGGTAAGGGCACCGGAGCGCTCCGGAAGGCCGTGCGTACGCTGCTGTCCACGCATCCGCTCGTCGAATCGTTCCGAGACGGCGAGCCGTCCGAGGGAGGCGCCGGCGCGACCGTCGCCGCGCTCAAGGTCAGCTGACGATGGCCACCTACTCGGCGGCCGTCCTCGACGACATCCGGGCGGGTGTAGACATCGTGGATCTCATCGGGCGGTTCGTGAATCTCCGCAAGGCCGGCGTGAACTGGAAGGGCCTCTGCCCGTTCCACGGCGAGAAGACGCCGTCGTTCATGGTCAATCCGAAAAAGGGCATCTTCCACTGCTTCGGCTGCGGCGTCGGCGGCGACGTGTTCGGGTTCCTCATGCGCCAGGATCGGCTGTCGTTCCCGGAAGCCGTGCGCGCGCTCGCAAAGACGGCGGGCGTGACGCTGCCCGAAGAGCGCGGCGCGCAGCCGGGAGACTCCGGCCGCGAAGAGCTCTTCCGCGTCATGGAACTGGCCGGGCGGTTCTACGCGGAGGCGCTGTGGAAACCGGCCGGCGCGCGGGCGCAGAGCTATCTGGCCGAGCGCGGCATCGAGCCGGACGTTGCCAAGCGCTTCACGCTCGGGTACGCGCCGGACGCGTGGGATCGCCTGCTCGATTTCATGAAAGCCGAAAAAGTCCCCGACGACGCTCTCGTGGCCGCGGGCTTGGCGGTGCAGCGCGAGAACCGCAGCGGCTGTTACGATCGCTTCCGCAATCGGCTGCTGTTCGCGATCCGCGATCTGCAGGGCCGCATCGTCGCCTTCGGCGGGCGCGCGTTCGGCGACGAGCAGCCGAAGTACCTCAACTCGCCTGAGACGCCGCTGTACACGAAAGGCAACCTGCTCTATGCCGCCGACGTCGCCCGCGAGACGATGCGCGAGAAGAACCGCGCCCTCATCGTGGAGGGCTACGTCGACTGCCTGATGGCGCACCAGCACGGCTTCAACGAGACGGTCGCCGCGCTCGGCACCGCGTTCACTCCGGCGCAGCTTGCGCTGCTGCGTCGGTACTGCGACGAGGTCGTCACGTTCTTCGACGCCGACGCCGCCGGACAGAAGGCGGCCGAGCGCGCCGAGGAGCTGCTGGAGCCGACCTCCGGCGGCTTCACCTGGGCGGTCAACCGCTCCGGCGGATTCGACGGCGCCGGCACGCTGCGCGTGAAGGTGGCCCTGCTGCCCGCCGGCCACGACCCCGACACGTACTTGCGCGCCGAGGGCGCGGCGGCGTTCTCCGAGCGCATCGCCGGGGCGCGAAGCCTGTTGTCGTATGCGCTGGAACGCGCCATTGGTGATGCGCACGCGGGTGGGCCGCGGGGCCGGACGACCGCCTTCGCGCGCGCGGCGTTGATGCTGTCCAAGGTCGCGGATGCCGATGAGGCGGTCGTGCTCTCGCGAGAGGCGGCACTGCGCCTCGGCGTGGACGCCACGCAGCTCTGGATCGAGGCGCAGCGTCTGCAGACGTCGCTGCGCAAGCCGCCGGTTGCCGTGGGCGTGGCGACGACCACGCCGGCCCCGCCGGTGTGGGAGCGCGACCTCGTCACGCTACTCCTCGCGTCGAGCGCGGCGCGGACCGCGCTTTTGCCGCTGCTGGATGGCGAGGACCTCTCCCACGCGCCGCTGCGTGAGGTGGCCCTTGCCCTGCGCCAGCAACCCGCGTCGGAGGGAGCCACGCTGCTCGCCGAGCTGCCAAGCGAGGCGGCCCGGCACGCGCTCTCGGCCCTGCTCGTCGCCGACGTGCCGGCATCCGACGCCGACGCGACCATCGAGCAGTTCCGTCGCCGTCTCGACCGCTCGCAGCGTCTGCGTCGCCTCCGCGCCGCCGCCCGCGACATCGCGGAGCGCCAGCAGGCGTCGGCAGGCGCGGATCACTCGCTCGTGGACGCCCTGCGAGACCTCGAGCGAGAGAGCAAGACCGTCTACGGCTACACGCGCGCCGTCGGCCTTCCGCATCCCATGGGCCCCGAAGGCCCGCAAGGAGTTCAAGCGCATGAGTGAAGAACCCAAGCTGGAGGAGCTCGACCGGCTCATCTCGATGGGCAAGCAGAAGGGCTTCCTCACCTACGACGAGGTGAATGACGCCCTGCCGTCCGACATCGTGTCGCTCGATCAGCTCGACGACATCATGATGATGTTCGGCGCGATGGACATCGAGGTGGTGGACTCCGCCAAGGCCGGCCGGCTGCCGTCCGAGGTGCGCGAGCGCCAGGCAACCGCCGTCGTCGACGACGACGACGACGGTCCGGGGGACCCGATCGACCTCACGCCCGGGCCCGTGGGCCGCACCGAGGATCCCGTGCGGCTCTACCTGCGCGAGATGGGACGCGTGGCGCTGCTCACGCGTGAGGGCGAGATCGCACTGGCCAAGCGCATCGAGGAAGGCAAGAACCAGGTCGCGGTCGCCATCCTGAGCACCAACCTGGCTCTGGAGCGCTTCCGCGAGCTGCGCGATCTCCTGCGCAACGGCGACATTTCGGTCAAGGAAGTCGTCGACGTCAACGAGGAAGAGTTCACCGAGGAAAAGGAGATCGAGCTCACCCGCACCGTGGTCAACGCGTTCGGTGCGGTGGAACGTATGCTGCGCGAGCGGGATCAGATCGCCGACAAGGCGCGCAAGCTCAAGGCCAAGAGCGGCGGCGGCAAGCCCTCGCGCCGCAAGGTACACGGCAAGGTCAAAGAGCCGGCGTGGAAGAAGCTCGAGAACGTAGTCATGGACCGCAACCGCAAGGTCCTCGACAAGCTGCGCGCGCTGAACATCGGCAACCAGATCGTCGACCGTGAGGACAGCGAACCACCGCGCCGCGGGCTGGTGCAGCGCCTGCGTGATCTGCTCGACGACATCGAGCGAGCCGAGCGTGTCATTCACCTCTGGACGAACGGTCGTCGGCCGTCGCCCGAAGAGGTGCAGAATCTCATCTACGTCTCGTTTCGTGATCCGGGCGCGGCGGCCACCAACGGTCTCTCCGACCTGCATCTCAAGGCCGCCAAGAAGTTCCAGAGCCCCAAGCAGCAGCAGATCTGGGTGGCCCAGCAGGAGATCAAGGCCGCGGAGGTCCGGGCGAACGCCAAGGCCGAGGACATCAAGCGCGTCATGGCGATCATCAAGCAGGGCCAGCACAAGGCGGCCATCGCGAAGAAGGAGATGGTCGAGGCCAACCTCCGCCTGGTGATCTCGATCGCGAAGAAGTACACGAACCGGGGTCTGCAGTTCCTCGACCTGATCCAGGAAGGCAACATCGGCCTGATGAAGGCCGTCGACAAGTTCGAGTATCGTCGCGGCTACAAGTTTTCGACGTACGCGACGTGGTGGATCCGTCAGGCGATCACGCGCGCCATCGCGGACCAGGCCCGAACGATCCGCATTCCCGTGCACATGATCGAGACGATCAACAAGCTGATCCGCACGTCGCGCCAGCTCGTGCAGGAGCTCGGCCGCGAGCCGACCCCCGAAGAGATCGCGACAAAGATGGACGTTCCCGTCGACAAGGTCCGCAAGGTCCTCAAGATCGCCCAGGAGCCGATCTCGCTCGAGACGCCGATCGGCGAAGAGGAAGACAGCCACCTGGGCGATTTCATCGAGGACAAGCAGGTCGTGTCCCCGGTGGACTCGATCATTGGGCTCTCGCTGCGCGAGCAGACGAACAAGGTCCTCAACACACTCACCCCGCGTGAAGAAAAAGTGCTGCGCTTGCGCTTCGGGCTGTCCGACGGCTGCGAGCATACCCTCGAAGAGGTTGGACAGGACTTCGCGGTCACCCGGGAACGCATCCGACAGATCGAGGCGAAGGCGCTGCGCAAGCTGCGGCACCCGTCGCGCTCGAAGAAGCTGCGGAGCTTTCTCGAGTCATGAGCGCAGCGTGGCGACGGGCCCATAGCTCAACGGCAGAGCGCCCGGCTCATAACCGGTCAGGTCTTGGTTCGAATCCAGGTGGGCCCACTTTTGTATCGGAGCGCGAGGACGGCTTGAACCGTAGGTGGCCCGATATAGACGCACGTGGCGCTGTTCCGCCGTCACCCGTTTCATTCATGGAGACAACGTGGACGCACAGCTTCAGACCCTCATAGATCTGCAGGGTCTGGATGGTCGCATCGCGGGCCTCGAGACCGAGGCCGCGCGACTGCCCAGACAGATCGAGGCGCTCCATGCGGCACTGGCCGAGGCCAAGAAGGCCGTCGAGACGATCAAGGCCAAGGTCGACAGCACCCGCAAGGATCTGCGCACGAAGGAAAAAGACCTCGAAGTCGCGAACGTCAAGCGCCAGAAGCTCGAGGCGAAGCTCTACGAGGTGAAGACCAACAAGGAATACTCCGCCGTCCTGCTCGAGATCGAAGAAGCCAAGCAGGAGAAGGCGAAAACCGAGGAAGAGATCCTCGGGCTGATGGAGACGCAAGAGCGCCTGGCCGTCGAGATCAAGGAGGCCGAGCAGCGCCTCAAGACCCGCGAGGAGCAGGCGCGACAGGACGAAGGCGTCGTACGCAAGAAGCTCGCGACCGTCGAGCAGGAGCTCGCCACCGTGCGTGGTCAGCGCGCGTCGCGGGCCAAGGAGCTGCCCGTCGGCGTGCTCGCCAGCTACGACCGCATTCTCAAGGCGCGCGGCGGGATCGCGGTGGCCGCGGTGTCGGCCGCCGGCGTATGTGGCGGGTGTCGGATGAGCACTCGGCCCCAGGCCGTTCAAGAGCTCCGGGCCGGCGCCGGTCTCATGCTCTGCGAGAGCTGCGGACGCTACCTCTACTGGCAGGAATAACGGTCTACACCGACGGCGCCTGCTCCGGGAACCCGGGGCCGGGCGGCTGGGCCGCGCTGCTGATCGAGGCCGGCGACGAGCGCATCGTGAGCGGCGCGAGTACGCACCCCACGAACCAGCGCATGGAGCTCACGGCGGCGATCGAGGGCTTGGCCGCCATCACCACGCACCAGCCCGTGCACCTCTTCACCGACTCCTCGTACGTGATGAACTGCTTTCGCGACCGATGGTGGGTGCGCTGGGAAGCGAACGGCTGGCTCGGAGCGGGCCGGCAATCGATCGCCAACCGTGATTTGTGGGAGCGGCTCGTCGCGGAGACACGGCGACTCGACGTCGTCTGGCACAAGGTGAAAGGGCACAGCGGTGATCCGCTCAACGAGCGCGTCGACGCGCTTGCACGCGGCGCCATTGCGACGCTGACGGCGCGCTGATCCGCGAGCGCCACTCCTCGGCAGCGCCTTGCCGTTCTGGCGGCGCACGCGGCACGTCGGCGACGCTGGAGCCGAGATTTAACAGGCACTTAGGCGTTGACCCCGCTGGCTTGATCCTTGCGAAATCCGCCCTCGTGTCCAGCGACGACGCCGTCGTATCCAATGGAGACGCCCTCGCACCCCCAGAGTCGCCGGCAGCGGCTCCGGCGCCGTGGCTCGCGACGCTGCGTCAGCCGCTCTCGACGCTGCAGACGGTCGTCGGGATCATCGCCGGCGTGCTGACCATCGGGGGCGGGTTTCTCTCGTTCAGCGGTTTCGCGACGCCAACGGCGCTGGCCCAGCAGGGCGAGATCGTCGCCGTCGTGCACGATCTCCGCACGAGCAAGCCGGTCGCGAATGCGAGGGTCGAGATCTTCACAGCGCAGGACGCCATCGTCACCGCGGTGAAGCTCGAGCCCGATGGTCGATTGGCGCGTCGACTGAAGGACGGCCGTTATCGCGTGCGCGTGACGCACCCGTCGTTCGTGCCCGAGGTGCGGCAGATCGAGATCCACGCCGGCCAGCGCTCCGACATCGAGATCGCGCTCGCCCCGCGCGCGTCCGCCCCGCGCGTGACGAGGGCAGTCGTGGTTGAGGAGCCGCAGGGCCCCATTCAGAAGTTCTTCCGAAACCTCTTCGAATAGCCTCCTTCGCGCGATCCGTGGTCCGCGGCTTGCACCGCCGTCGGTGAAGAGCCGGTTTGCCGGGGGGTCACCATGGCCGCGCACGATCTCTGGTACAAGAACGCGGTCCTGTATTGCCTGGACGTCGAGAAGTACATGGACGCCAACGGCGACGGGACGGGCGACTTCGAAGGACTGCATCGTCGGCTGGAATACCTGGCCGGCCTCGGCGTCACGTGCCTGTGGCTGCAGCCGTTCTATCCGTCGCCGAATCGCGACAACGGGTACGACATCACCGATTTTTATGGCGTGCACCCCAAACACGGGACGCCCGGCGACTTCGTGGACTTCATGAAGCACGCCGAGGCGCTCGGGCTGCGCGTGATCATCGACTTCGTCGTCAATCACAGCTCCGACGCGCATCCCTGGTTTCAATCGGCGTGCAACGACCCGCGATCGCCGTTCCGTGACTGGTACGTGTGGGCCGACGAGCGTCCCAAGGACTACGACAAGGGGATTGTGTTTCCCGGGACGCAGAAATCGACGTGGACCTTCAACGACACGGCCGGCCGGTGGTATTTCCACCGCTTCTACGATCACCAGCCCGATCTCGACACGCATCACCCGTCCGTCCGGCACGAGATCATGAAGATCATGGGCTACTGGCTGGAGCTCGGGATCTCGGGCTTCCGCATGGACGCCGTGCCGTTCATCATCGCGAAGAAAGGCATGGCCGTGCCGACGGAGCGCGATTTCGGCTTGCTGCACGAGCTGCGACAGTTTTTGAGCTGGCGATGCCGGGACGCCGTCCTGCTCGCGGAAGCCAACGTGCCGCCGGACGAGAGTCTCGAGTACTTCGGCGAGGACGGCGACCGGCTGCAGATGATGCTCAACTTCCCGGTGAACCAGCGCCTCTTCTACGCGCTCGCGACCGCCGACGTTGGTCCCCTCACGTGGGCACTGCAGCAGACGTCGAAGAAACCGGAGGCGGCGCAGTGGGTGAATTTCCTTCGGTCGCACGACGAGCTCGACCTGGGTCGCCTTTCCCCCGAGCAGCGCGCCGCGGTGTTCAAGGAATTCGCGCCCGACAAGTCGATGCAGCTTTACGACCGCGGCATCCGCCGCCGGCTGGCCCCCATGCTGAAGAACGACCGCCGGCGGCTCGAGCTCGCCTTCAGCCTGCTGTTCTCGCTGCCGGGCACGCCGATGATGCAGTATGGCGACGAGATCGGTATGGGGGACGACCTCACGATGGAGGAGCGCGAGTGCGCGCGGTCGCCGATGCAGTGGACGAACGAGCCGCACGCGGGCTTTTCGAAGGCCGAGCGGACGGTGCGCCCGGTGATCAGCGACGAGGTGTACGGCTACGAAAAGGTCAACGTCGCGGCGCAGCGCCGTGATCCCGAGTCGCTGCTCAACTGGACGGAGCGGCGGATCCGGATGCGCAAAGAATGTCCCGAGCTCGGCTGGGGCGACTTCATGGTGCTGCGGCTCGATGTTCCGGAAGTGCTGGCGATCCGCTACGACTTCCGCGGCGTGTCGATGCTCACCCTGCACAACTTTTCGAACCGGCGCCAGACGGTCGGCGTCGATCCGAAGACCGACAACAGCGGGCTGCTGGTCGACGTCTTCGACGACAATCACAGTCGCTCGGAGAGCGGCGTGCACGAGCTCACGCTGCCGCCCTACGGCCATCGCTGGTATCGCATCGGCGCTCCGGACAACGCGCTCAACCGAAACAGCTTTTGATCGCGCTCCCTGCGGAGACCGGGACGCTGATGTCTCGACCCTCGTGCCGCGCTTATACTGAATGGCGCGCCAGAGAAGATCGGACGGTCGCCGGCCGTGGCAACACGGCGGGAGGAAAGTCCGGGCTCCGCAGGGCAGGGTGCTGGCTAACGGCCAGGGGGGGCGACCCCACGGAAAGTGCCACAGAAACATACCGCCGCCGCAAGGCTGGTAAGGGTGAAACGGTGAGGTAAGAGCTCACCAGCGGCGCGGGTGACCGCGTCGGCTAGGCAAACCCCACCCGGAGCAAGGCCAAATAGGAGAGCGATCGGACGGCCCGTCCGTGCTCTCGGGTAAGGCCGCTCGAGACGCCGGGTAACCGGCGTCCTAGAGAAATGACCGTCGCCCTGGGTCAACCGCTCGGGGCACAGGACCCGGCTTATAGATCCTCTCTGGCGCGTTTTTCTACGATCGAGCCCGCACTCTCCCCTCCTAGAATCGTTTCATGAAAAGAATCCTCCTCGGCACGCTCATCGTTGTGCTCGCCGGCATGGTCGGCACGTACATCATCGTGCGGCCGCTCGTCGCGCCTGCCGCGCAAACGATCGCGGCCGAGGCGGCGCTCGCCACGGATGACCTCGTCCTGCTCGCCGCCGTCAACGTCAGGCAGCTCGTCTTCCTCGAGCGCTGGTTTCTTGGCACCCCCGTGATCCGGGCGGCCGAAGCGCAGCCGCCGCACCCACCGGCGGAGCGCTCCCTGCTGGAGCACCTCGCAGCTGCCCGCGTCGATGCCCGGCGCGATATCGAGCACGTTCTCTACGGTCTGTACCCCGCGAGCGAGCGCGGCGTTCGGCACGCGGTGGTGATCGTCGGTCAGTTCGATGCGGCCGCCATCGAACGCTACCTCGCCGGCGAGCTGGGCGGCGTGGCGCGGCCGGTCGGGGGCCGGACGGCCTACGAGCTTCGCCGCGTGAATCCGGATCGCTGCGATGACGTCACCACGTGGATGATCACGGTCGACCCGCGCTGGATGCTCATCAGCGATCCTGCTGGGCACGATGCGCTCGTGCCGCGGCTCAGCCACCTCGAATCTGCCGACCAGGCGAAGCTCGCGTGGTGGCGTCCGCTCGCGCATGCTGACGTCTTCAGCGTCGGGATGTGGCGGCCCCGCGACGCCGATAAGAGCGTGTCGGGCCCGCTGTTGAAAACCTCCGCGCGGGCGATGCTCGCCCAGGCGACGGGGGTCGAGCACGTCTATCTCGGGCTCGGCGCGAAGACCGTTCCTCCATCGGGCCGACTCCGACTGATCGTCGACGCCGCGGACGGTGCGCCGATCCGGCAAAAAGTGAACGAGTGGCAGCGCGCGCTACAGCAGTCGCGAGGCAGCTTGGCCCGGACGGCGCCCAGCGTGGCGGCGCTGCTCGACAGCGTCAGCGTCAAAGCCGACGCCAATCGGCAGACCGTCGAGTTCACCGTGGACCGCACGCTCGCGTCCAATCTCGAGCGCGTGGTGAACGAGATGATCAGCTTCGTGTTCGCAGGGCTCGGCGGTCGCCGCGAGCCGGCCTCCCGGCCCGCCCAGCAGGCCGAGCGTGTCGATACCGACGCCACGGCGTTCGTGCCCGTCGTGCAGCCGTCAACGCTCGGGGCGTACGACAGCGCCGCCACGTTTGCCGAGGACGTCGATCGCGTGGAGGGTCCGTTCGGGGTCCGGCTGGGTGCCATGCGCCTGCCCTCCGCGCAGGATAGCGGGCTCGAGCTCGACGTCGAGGCGTTCGCCGGCGCGATTCCGAACATCACCGCGGGCGGCGAGCGGGCGCAGATATCCGTCGACAGTGTCACGTCGGTTACCGGCCAGGAATTGCTCCGCGTGGAGCCCTGCGGAAGGCAGCGCAACGCCGTGCCGACCACGTTTACCGCCTCGGGCTCCCAGCGTCTGCGCGCCACGAAAGCCGTGCGTCTGCTCCCGGGCGCCGATCCGCGCACGCTGGGCACCATCAGCGGCCACGTCGACGTGCGGCTGCCCGCGCGCGTCGAGACGGTGCAGGCGGCGCGTCCCGCGGCCGGCGCGACACTGACTGCGCACGGCGCCAGCGTCACGCTCACGAAGATCGACGGCGGCGAGCTGCAGTATCAGATCACCGGGGCCCGCGATCGCGTGCTCGACGTGCGAGCGTTGAATGCCGCCGGACGGCCGCTGGCCACCGACATGAAGCTCAGCAGCGATTTCTTCCTCGGCGACGGGCGCGCCGTTCACGCCCAGTACGCGGGCGTGATCGACAGAGTCGAGGCCGTCTTCGCCGTGGACGAGCAGGCGTTGCGCTGGCCGTTCAAGCTCACCGATCTGTCCATGGCGGGCAAGCCGAGTGCCGGCCGCTTCCGCGATACGACGCCGGACTTTCGACCGTACGGCGTGCAAGCGCTGCGGCGCGACGTGCGCCAGCCCAATCCGTTCGAGCTGTCCCTGGACCGGGCGCAGACGTTCTTCACCACCCGACTCGAGTTCACGCTGCGCGCTCCGACGCTGCCAAACCTCGAGCACGCGTTTACCGTCGGACGGCTGGCGGTCTCCCGTATCGAGCTGAAGGACGGTACGGTGCTCACGCCAACGTCCACGCCGTGGGAAACGGCAATTCGCTTCGGCGCGCCGGCAAAAAACGGCGTGCTGACCCGACCGCTCTACGTCCAGGCGGACGGCAAGCTGGCGCCCGATTCGATCAAGGCGGTGGCCGGGACCCTGACCATGCAGTTTCCGCGGAAGCTCCGAATGCTTCATCTCGACGAGCTCGTTCCGGGCGCGCACGGCGAGGTCGGCGATCTGACCATCACGGTGGCGGCGCGCGGCCGCCGCAGCCTGACGCTCCGCGCGAGCGCGGAGGGCGACCGGGTCGTCTACGTGAAGCTCACCGACGCGGATGACCAGCCGATCATGTCGTTCACACCGAACGTGACCGAGGCGCCCGACGGCGCCTGGCGGTTCGAGCTGTCGCCTCAGGGCCCGGCGGCGCATGCCGACGTCCTGATCGCCGCCGACGTCGAGCGCAAGCAGTACCCGTTTCGCCTCGAGCTGAAGTGAGTATCATGACGGGGTGATTTCGCTCCCCACCGCCGGCTCAGCGCTGCGCCGGCGCGGTGCGCTGATGGCAACGCTGTTCGCCGCACAGGTGTGTGGCAGCACCGGTTTCTCGATGAGCATGGCGGTCGGCGCCATCATGGCCGCCGCGATCACGGGCAGCAACACGTGGTCGGGACTTCCCGTGGCCATCGGCTCGCTCGGCACGGCGCTGGCCAGCTACCCGCTCTCGCGCTTGATGGCGCGGCTCGGGCGGCGCCCCGGCCTGGTCCTCGGCTACTCCATTGCGGTCGCGGGCGCGCTGCTCGGGATGCTCGGCGTGGTGGAGCGAAGCTTCGCCGTGTTCCTCGCGGGCATGGCGCTGTTCGGCACGGCGCAGACGTCGAATCTGCTGGCCCGATATGCAGCCGCCGACATCTCCCCCGGGCCCCAGCGTGGCCGTGCGATGGGGCTGATCGTCTGGGGATCGGCGGCTGGCTCGATCGTCGGCCCGATGCTGATGGCGCCTTCCGTCCGCCTTGGCAGCGCGATCGGCGTGGCGACCGTGGCAAGCGCGTTCCTCATTTCCGTGGGCGGCTATGCGGTGGCGGCGATCCTCGTGCACCTGCTGCTGCGACCCGATCCGCTCGCCATCGCCCGCGCGCTCGAGTCGACGCCAGCGGTGAGTCGCGTCGGCGCACGCATCCGCGCCACCGGCGCGATCCTGCGCGAGCCGCGCGTCATCGTCGCGTACGGCACGCTGATGGTCAGCCAGCTCGTCATGATCGGCACCACGTCGACCTCGCCGCTGTACCTGCACGATCACGGCCACGCCGTCGGCACGATCGGCCTCGCGGTGTCGATGCACCTGGGCGGCATGTATGTCACCTCGCCGCTGTCCGGCTGGCTCTGCGATCGGTTCGGACGGTTGCCGATGATCGGGCTCGGCGGCATTGTGCTGCTCGGCGCGCTCGCGCTCGCGGGCTTGCCGCCGGGAAGCGCGAGCGGGCTCGTGATCGCCGGGCTCTTTTTGAACGGTGTGGGCTGGAATCTCGCGTTCGTGTCCGGAAGCGCGCTGCTGACCGACGCGTTGTCGCCGCCCGAACGCGCGTCGATCCAGGGCCTCGCGGATCTGGTGATGGGACTGATGGGCGCCGTCGGCAGCGCGCTCGGTGGCATGGTGCTGGGCGCCTGGGGTTTCGGCATGCTGAACGCGCTCGGCGCCGCCATGCTGGTCGTGCCGCTCGCCGCGAGCTGGCTCCAGCGCGAGGCGCTCGCCGCGCACGCCGCCGAACCGAACCCCTGGGCGTCCTGACCGCGCCGGCACCCGGCGCTTCGCGACGCGTCGGTCTGCTTCTGCTCGTCACGGTCGTGTTCGCGTGGGGATTCACGTGGCCGGTCAACAAGGTCATCCTCGCAACCGTCGCGCCGTTGTGGGCGGTCGCCATTCGGACGGCGTTCGGCGCGCTCGCGCTGTTCGTCCTCGCGCTGGCCACCCGGCGTCTCGTGCGGCCGCCGCGCGCCGATTTGCCGGTGCTCTTCAGCGTCACGTTCCTGCACATGGTCGGCTTCACGGCGCTGTCGAGCGTGGGGCTGCAGCTCGTACCGGCGGGGCGCTCGGCGGTCCTCGCCTACACGACGCCGCTGTGGGTCGTGCCGGGCGCGAGCATGTTTCTCGGTGAGCGGCTCACCACGCAGCGACTGATCGGTGTTGTCGTCGGCCTTGCCGGCCTCGTGGTGCTCTTCAATCCCGCCGCACTCGACTGGGGACAGCCGGCGGTCGTCGCGGGCAACGCGGCGATCCTCGCCGCCGCGCTGCTGTGGGCCGGCGCCATCCTGCACATCCGCGGACATCCGTGGCGCGCGGCACCGTTCGATCTGTTGCCGTGGCAGATGCTGCTCGCCACGGCGATGCTCGTTCCGCTCGCGTGGCTCGTCTCCGGACCGCCGACGTTCACATGGACGCCCGAGCTCGCTTCGCTCTTCGTCTACGCGGGGCTCCCGGGCTCGGCACTCGCGTACTGGGCGAGCGCGATGGCCGGTCGTCGACTTCCGGCCGTGACCATGTCGCTCGGCCTGCTCGCGACACCGGTCGTCAGCATTGTGCTCGCCCTGCTGTGGCTCGGCGAGCGTCCGGGTCTGTCGCTCATCGTGGCGGTCGCACTGATTCTCGCCGGCGTCGCGCTCGGCACGCGCGCCGAGCGCCCGTCAGCGGCCGCCGTGCAGTAGCGCGTAGAGTCTCGCCGGCGTGACCGGCAGGTCTCGCACGATCACGCCGCGATCGGCCAGCGCGTCCTCGATCGCGTTGGCCACCGCGCTGGCGCCCGCGATGCAGCCGCTCTCGCCCACGCCTTTCACGCCGAGCGGGTTGATCACCGATGGATGCTCGTCCAGGATCACGTCGAGCGGCGGCAGATCGTCGGCCTTCGGCATGGCGTAGTCCATGAAGCTGCCCGTCAAGAGCTGGCCCTGTGCGTCGTAGACGACCTCTTCCATCAGACCAGCGCCCAACGCCTGGGCGACACCGCCCTGCAGCTGCCCCTCGACGATCGCCGGGTTGATCGCGCGGCCGGGGTCGTGCAGCGTCACGTGCCGGAGCAGGCGCACGCGACACGTCTCGACGTCGACCTCGACGGCGCAAATCTGCCCGCCGAACGCCCAGGTGACGGTGTCGGGATAGAACCACGTGCACGCGTTCAATCCGGGCTCACCCGTCGGTTGCAGCGCACGGCTGCGCACCGCCGCTTGCGCGAGCCGACCGAGCGGTACCGCGCGATCCGGCACTCCCGCGACGAAGGCGCGGCCGGCCTCGAACCGCACGTCGGCCGGCCCGCATTCGAAGATCTCCGCCGCCACGATCGCCGCGCGCTCGCGCACCTGCGCGGCCGTGCGCGCGACAGCCGGTCCGGCGTTGGCCATCACGCGGCTGCCGCCGGTGCCCATTCCGTACGGCAACAGCGCGGTGTCGCCACCCTGCACGATCACGTCATCCAGATTCGCGCCAAGCTCGCCCGCCGCGATCTGCGCGAGCGTGGTCGAGTGCGCCTGGCCCTGCGCGGCTACGCCGATCAGCACGAACACCTTGCCGCGCGGATCGATACGCACCGTGGCGCCCTCGAACGGGCCGAGCCCCGTGCCCTGCGCATAGCACGCGATGCCGACACCCACAGGCCGCGCCGAGCCCGTCGTCGCCATCTGGCGCTTGCGCCACTCGTCGTACCCGAACGCGCGCAGCATGCGCTCGAACGCCGCCGGGTAATCGCCGGGGTCGTACGTGACGGGCACGCCGTCCTTGTAGGTGAGACCGGGGCGGTACGGCATGTCGGCGGCACGGATCAGATTGCGGCGCCGCACGTCGGCGGGATCGACACGAAGGCGTCGCGCGCCGATGTCCATGAGCCGCTCCATGACGAAGTTCGCCTCCGGCCGGCCGGCGGCGCGATACGCGGCGTTGAACATCGTGGTCGTGACGATGCTTTCGCCGCGGCCGCGGTAGTGGGCGACGCGGTACGGCCCCGGCAGATGATTGACGGTGTTGGCCGTGAGCCCGTTGCCCATCACCGGGTAGGCGCCGACGTCGGCGAGGAACGTGTCCTCGAGCGCGGCGATCGTGCCGTCGGCGGTGAACGCGATGGCCGCCTCGTGCTCCTGCTCGCGATCGTGCCCGACGGATTGCGCGTGCTCGCGACGTGTCTCGGCCCATTTGACGGCACGACCGAGGCGCAGGGCCGCGAACGCCACGAGCACCTCGTCGGCATACACCTGACCCTTGGGGCCGAACGCGCCGCCGACGTCCGGCACGATCACGCGCACGCGCTCCGCCGGCAGCCCCAGCACGCGCGCGATGACGTCACGCTGACTGTACGGGCTCTGGATCGACGCCCAGACCGTCAGCACGCCGGTCTCGGCATCGTACTGCGCGAGCGAGCCGCGGCACTCGATCGGCATCGCGGCCAGCCGCTGATGGCGGAAGCGCTCACGCACGACGGTGAGGCCGGGTCGCGAGAGCTGCACGTCGCCGACAGCGCCACGCGCATCGAGGGCGACGTTATCCGCCCAGTCGGCATGCACGCGAGTCTCCGCGGTGCGCCCGGCGTGCGCGCCGACCACGGGCGGCAGCGGCTCGTACTCGACGCGCACGGCGGCGACCGCATCCGCCGCGAGCGCCGCGCTCTCGGCGACCACGCACGCGACGGGCTCGCCGACGTAGCGGACGCGCTCGGCGGCGAGCAGAGGAACCGCGTACGCGCGGTCTTTGGCGCCCGCCGTACTCAGCGGTTGCGCCAGCTCGGCCGCGTCGGCGGCGGCCCACACCGCGAGCACACCCGGGATCGCGCCTGCGGCCTTCGCATCAACGCCGACGATGCGCGCGTGAGCGTGCGTGCTGCGGACGACGCCCAGATGAACCATGGCACGACGCTTGAGATCGTCGACGTATTGCCCCTGCCCGCGGAGCAAGCGGATCGCGTCCTTGCTCTTCGGAGACTGTCCGATCATCGTCGCGTTCCCTCCCGGCCGCGGTTCCCCCCGCGCGCCCCGCTATGTTAACGTGGGCGCCGCATTCTGGACCCGGAGGAAGCATATGAACGCGCTGGAGCTCGGCTTTACGCCCGCCACCGAGCTGGCCCGTCTGATCCGCACCAAGGCGCTGTCGCCCGTCGAGCTCACGCGCGCGGTGCTCGAGCGGATCGAGCGCGTGAATCCGGTCGTGAATGCGTTCTGCACGATCACCGCGGACACCGCGCTCGCCGCGGCGCGCGAGGCCGAGCGCGCGGTGAGCTCCGGGGCGCCGCTCGGACCGCTGCACGGCGTGCCGTACTCGATCAAGGATCTGAACTTCACCAAAGGCGTGCGCACGATGGGCGGCTCGTTCATCTTCGAGCACCGCGTGCCCGACGCCGACGCCGCGTTCGTCCCGCGTCTGCAGAAGGCCGGCGGCATCTTCGTCGGCAAGACGACGAGCCCCGAGTTCGGCTGGAAAGCGCTCGGCGACAGTCCCCTCACCGGCATCACGCGCAATCCGTGGAACACGGCGATGACAACCGGCGGGTCGAGTGCGGGCGCGGCGGCCGCGGTGGCCGCGGGGATGGGGCCGCTGCACCAGGGCTCGGACGGCGCGGGATCGATTCGCATCCCGTCGAGCTTCTGCGGAATCTACGGTTTCAAGCCCTCGTACGGGCGGGTGCCGATGTGGCCGGTGTCGAACAACGACTATTCATCGCACAACGGGCCGATGACGCGTACGGTGGCCGACGCGGCGCTGATGCTGTCCGTGATGGCGGGAGCGGACGATCGCGATCGCACCTGCCTCGACGCGGCCCCCGATGACTACGTCGGCAAGCTGAAGCGCGATCTCAAAGGCATGCGGGTCGCCTGGAGCCCCGATCTCGGTGGCCTGCGCGTGGACCCCGAGGTGGCCACGCTCGTGCGCGCCTCGGTGCGTGCGTTCGAGGAGCTCGGCTGCATCGTCGAAGAGGTCAAGCCCGGCTTCGCGGACACGCACGACATGATCCGCATGATGTGGAGCGCGCACGAGGCCGGCAACCGCGCGCCATTTCTTCCGCAGTGGCGCGCGCGCATGGATCCCGGCCTCGTCGCGTGCATCGAGGATGGATTGCGCGTCAGCCTCGTCGACTACATTCAGATGCGCGATCGCAAGTTCGCGTTCTGGGACACGGTCCGGCCGCTCTTCGAGCGTTACGACCTGCTCCTCACGCCGAGCGTCTCGGTTACGGCGTTCGACGTCGGCCGTCTGAATCCCGCGCACTGGCCGCAGCACGCGTGGGACTGGTTTCCGTGGGCGTCGTTCTCGTATCCGTTCAACTTCACGGGCCAGCCCGCGGCGACCGTCCCCGCGGGGTTCACGAGCGCCGGCATGCCGGTCGGGCTGCAGCTCGTCGGTCGCCGCTTCGACGATCTCACGGTGCTACAGGCTTCGGCCGCGTTCGAGACCGCGCGACCGTGGGCCGGACGCCGGACGCCGAATTTGCCGTGAGTGTTTCGGCGCCGCAGAAGCTGCTCGCCGAGCCGACCGCCGACGGCGGGCTCGACGCGCGGCGCGCGGCGCCGTCGCCCGCGCGGTGGGGACGCTCGCTGCGCCGGGCCGCCCGCAATGTCGTCGTGGTGCTCGGTGTTGTCGGGGCGCTCCTCGTGATCGGCATGGCGGTGTTCGCCGATCGTCTGGCGCCCCACCCGCCCGACGAGCAGAACTTCGACCTCATCGAGTCGCGGCCGAGCGTGCAGGCCGTGTTCGGCACCGATCGCTTCGGTCGCGACGTGCTGAGCCGCGTGATCTACGGTGCACGCATCTCGCTCTACGTCGCCGTCGTGTCCATCCTCGCATCGATGGTCGTCGGCGGCGCGCTCGGGTTGACCGCGGGCTACGTCGGCGGCACGACCGACAACCTCATCAACCGCGTGCTCGATGTCTTCTTCAGCATCCCGGGCCTGCTGCTCGCCATCGGCATCGCCGCGCTCCGCGGGCCGGGCGTCACCAGCGCCGTCCTCGCGATCGCGATCGTGTACACACCGATCTTCGCGCGCGTCATGCGCGGCCCTGTGCTCGCCGAGCGCGCCAAGGAGTACGTCGAGGCCGTGCGCGCGCTCGGCGCCACGCGGGTGGCGGTGGCCCTCAAGCACATCCTGCCCAACGTGGTGTCGCCCTTCGTCGTCCAGGGCACCATCGCGTTGTCGCAGGCGATCCTCATCGAGGCGTCGCTGTCCTATCTCGGGCTCTCGGCACAGCCGCCGACGCCGTCGTGGGGCAACATGCTGAACGAGGGGCGCACGTATCTCGAGACGGCGCCCTGGATTTCGGTCTTCCCCGGCCTCGCCATCATGCTGAGCGTGCTCGCCTTCAACCTGATCGGTGACGGCCTGCGCGACGTCCTGGACCCCAGCCGCTGAACAAGGAGATCGCCATGTCGCGTGACCTCGATCGTCGCGAGTTCCTCAGGACCACCGGATTGGCCCTCGGCGCCGTCGGCGTCGGGAGCCGCGTCGCCCACGCGCAGACGCCCCCCAAAGGCGGCGCGACGCTCATCTCCGCGCAGACGACGGAGGCCACGGGACTCGATCCGCAGCTCGTGCCCGCGCTCTCGCGCAGCCGCCGCTCACCGCTGACGTACAACCAGCTCGTACGCTTCGATCCCGACATGACCCCCCAGCCGGAGCTGGCCGAGTCGTGGCAGACGAGCGCCGACGGCCTGACGTGGACGTTCAAACTCCGCCAGGGTGTGAAGTTCCACGATGGCCAGGAGTTCACCTCGGCCGACGTGAAGTTCACGTTCGACCGCCTGCTCGAGAAGTCCGCCTCGGGCAAGTCGGACTTCATCGCCGTCGACCGCGTCGAGCCGGCGGGCAAGTACGCGGTGAAGTTCGTCACCAAGGAGCCGTTCGCGGCGCTGATCGCCGCGCTCGGCGGCTTCTGGGGCTTCATCGTCAGCGAGGCCGGCGTGAAAAAGTACGGCGACCTGAACAAGAACGCGCTCGGCACGGGTCCGTTCATCCTCGACGATTGGAAAGTCGAGCAGCAGATGGTGTTCAAGCGCAACCCCAACTATTGGAAGAAGGGCTTGCCCCACGCCGACGAGCTGATCCTGCGCGTGATCCCCGACGAGGCCAACATCGTGGCCGCCCTGCGGACAGGCCAGATCCACCACGCGTTCATCGAGGACAACAAGAACTTCAATCTGCTCAAGGACGAGAAGTCGCTCACCGGCTATCGCTCGTCCCGGCTCGGTTACGACTACCTCAACATCAGCGCCAATCGCGGGCCGCTCAAGGACGTCCGCGTGCGGCAAGCGATCTCGTGGGCCGTGGACCGCTCGCAGGTCATGCGCGTGGCAACGGCCGGGTTCGGGCGTCTCACGGCACCGTGCACCGCGCCGATGAAGCAGTGGCAGCTGCCGGAAGCGCAGTGGATGAAGTACTACAAGCCCGACGTCGAGCGCGCCAAGAAGCTCATGGCCGAGGCCGGCCAGGCCGGCGGCTTCAGCGTCAAGTGCATGGTCATCCCGACGTTCCCCACGATGGTGTCCGGCGCGCCGGTCATCGCCCAGCAGCTCAAGCGCATCGGCATCAACATGGAGATCGAGAACGTCGAGTACGCCGTCTGGATCAAGCGCTGGCAGGCGCACGACTTCGACATGACGATGAACAGCACGCCTGGCTATGCCGATCCGGACGTCGCCTTCTTCCGCGCGCTGCACTCCACCAAGGGACAGAACTGGAACTCGTGGAGCGTGCCGACCGTGGATGCGCTGCTCGAAGAAGGGCGGCGCACGATGGACGTGAAGAAGCGCAGGGACATCTACGACCGCCTGCAGATCGAGATCCTCGAGAACGTGCCGCACCTGTGGCTGTACTCGGCCGATCTGATCGACTTCACCCAGACGAGCGTGAAAGGCTTCCGACAGCATCCGACGGCGTTGCTCTACGGCCTGGAGGGAGCCTCGATCGAAAAGGTGTAGTCGCCGCGGTGGCACGCTACGTCGCCGTTCGCCTGTACTCGATGGCCCTGACGCTGCTCGGGCTGTCGGTGCTGATCTTCTTGATGCTACGGCTGGTGCCCGGCACGGTCGTCGAGCAGCTCATCGGCGCCGACGCCGTGGTCAACGCGGCGATGGTCGCGGAGCTGAAGCGATTCTTCGGTCTCGACCAGCCGTGGTGGCGCCAGTATGCGAGCTGGCTCGCCAGCCTCGCCCACGGCGACCTCGGCACCTCCTGGCGCACGGGCAAGCCCGTCACCGCGCTGATCCTCGAGCGCTTGCCGGTCACACTCGAGCTCACGACGCTGGCCGTCGGGTTCGCGCTGCTCCTCGGTCTTCCGGTCGGGATTGTTTCGGCCATCCGTCGCGATCGCGCCGTCGACAACGCCGCGCGTGTCGGCGCGCTGCTCGGTCTCTCCGTGCCGGTGTTCTGGCAGGGCACGATGTTGATCCTGTTCCTCTCGATCTACCTGCGCTGGATGCCCCCCGTCGTGTGGGTGGATTTCTGGACCGACCCGCGGCGCAATCTGACGATCATGCTGCTGCCCGCGCTGTGTCTCGGCACGGCGAGCGCCGCGAACATCGCCCGCACCACGCGCGCGTGCATGCTGGACGTGCTGGGCTCCGAGTACGTCCGCACCGCAGCGGCCAAGGGTCTCCGGCCGCGGCTCGTCGTGCTCAAGCACGCGCTCCGCAACGCGCTCATCCCGATCATCACCGTGGTCGGGCTGCAGATCGGCATCCTGCTCGGCGGCACCGTCGTCGTCGAGGAGGTCTTCACGCTGCCCGGCGTCGGCCGGCTCGTGCTGTGGTCGATCTACCAGCGCGATTATCCGCTGACCCAGAGCACGATCCTCTTCGTGGCCGTCATGTTCATGACTGTGAATCTCGCCGTGGATCTGCTGTACGCATACCTGGACCCGCGCATTCGCTACTAACTTGATGGGGCCCCGAAATGGCCCCCATACCCCCAATCGCTCGGAGCGCCGCGGCGGAGCCGTGGCGCTCCTCGATGATCCTGGAGGCGTCATGAGAGCTTCGGTCCTGTTCGCGCCACGCACGCCGCTGAAGGTCGAAGAGCTCGAGCTCGAGCCGCCGCGCACGGGCGAGGTGCGCGTCCGCATGGTGGCCAGCGGCGTCTGCCACTCCTGTCTGCACGCCGCCGACGGCTCGTGGCAGAACGTGCCGATGCCGATCGTGCTGGGCGACGAAGGGGCCGGCGTCGTGGACGCCGTCGGGCCCGGCGTGCAGACGCTGAAGCCGGGAGATCACGTGATCCTGTCGTGGGCGCCGACGTGCGGCCGCTGTCATTACTGCGTCATTGGACGGCCGAATCTGTGCGAGCAGCGACGGCCGGGACAAGGCGTGCTGCTCGACGGCACCACGCGGCTGTCGCGGGACGGCCGGCCGGTGTACCAGTACGGCCACGTGGCGACGTACGCGTCGACGACGGTCGTCGCCGAATCGTCGGCGATCGCGATCGATCCCGAGATGCCGCTGGACCGCGCCGCGCTCATCGGCTGCTCGGTGATGACCGGCGTAGGCGCGGTCATCAATACCGCCGCGGTGTCGCCGGGAGCGAGCATCGCGGTGTTCGGCGTCGGCGGCGTCGGACTCAACGTCGTGCAGGGCGGGGCCCTCGTGGCCGCGCTGCCGATCATCGCGGTCGACATCGTTCGTGCACGGCTGGAGCACGCGCGCGCCCTCGGCGCGACTCACGCCATCGACGCATCGAAGGACGACCCGGTGACCGAGATCCGGCGGATCACGCGGCGTGGCGCCGACTTCACCTTCGTCGCCGTCGGCGACGCGCGCGCCGTCGGACAGGCGGTCGACGCGCTGGCGCCGGGCGGCACCTGCGTCGTCATCGGCGTGCCGGCCACCGGCGTCACCACGCCGCTCGACGTGCGCCCCGTCGTCACGGGCGAGCGCGTCATCCGCGGCTCCAGCTACGGCAGCGCGCGCACGCGCGAGGACCTGCCGAGGCTCGTCGCGCTCTACCGCAGCGGACGGCTGAAGATCGACGAGCTCATCACGCGGCGTTACGGACTCGACGACGCCAACGAAGCGTTCCGCGCGCTGGCGGCCGGCGAGCTCTCGCGCGGCCTGATCGTGTTCTGATGCGTGAGCTCGTGTTTGCCCTGGAGTTCCGCGGTACGGCGGGCCCCGTCGCCGGCCACGCCACCACGCGGCGCGCGACGTCCGTGGCGCCCAGCCAGACGGCGACGACGATCGTCGGCGTCGACGGCGTTCACTTCCGCGTCGACCCCATCGACGGCGAGCGCGCGACGCTCGAGTCGCGCGTGGAGCGGCTCGGCGACGGCTCGTTCGTCGAGGACGGCACGATCACGTACGGTCGAGCCGGCGCGCTGGCCTTCGTCACGGTCGGGCGCGGCACGGTCGCGGCCAGTCCGCGCACGGGCTGGACGAGCGGTGCGGTCATGTGGCGCGTCACGAGCGGCGACGGAATCTTCGCCGGCGCGCAGGGACTGATCACGTCGAACTTCACCGTCAACGCGAGCGGCGAGGTCGTGGACTATCACGTCGCCCGCCTGTACCTGCCCGACAGCGCCTAGCCGTGCAGCGCCACGCGCTCGAGCATGCCGATGTCGTCGAGCAACGCGCCGAGCCCGCGCGCGACACACGCGAGCGGCTCGGGCGACACCGCGACCGGCAGGTGCGTCTCCTTGTGCACGATCTCGTCGAGGCCCGCGAGCAACGCGCCGCCCCCGGTCAGCACGATGCCGCTATCGACCATGTCGGCCGCGATCTCGGGCGGCGTGCGCTCCAGTGACGAGCGCACGGTCGCGACGATCGCCTCGATGCAGTCGTGCACCGCGTCGCGGATCTCATCATCGGTGATGACGATGGCCTTGGGGACGCGCGCGACCATGTCGCTGCCCTTGACTTCGATCCGCTGTGGATTGTCGCTCGCGCGCCGCGTGCCAAGCGTCAGCTTGATCTCCTCGGCGCGTCGATCGCCGACGAGCATGCCGTACTGCTTCTTCAGATACTGGATGATCGCTTCGTCGAGGTCATTGCCGGCCATACGGCTCGACTGACAGTAGACGACGCCTGACAGCGAGATCACGGCAACTTCGGTGGTCCCGGCGCCAAGGTCGACGACGACGTGCGCGCCGGGCTCGTGGATGGGCAGCCCGGCGCCGACGGCCGCCGCGGTGGGCTGCTGGACGAGGTACACGGCCTGGGCGCCGGCCTGGGTCGCCGCATCGCGTACCGCGCGCTCCTCGACCGGCGTGGTGCCGTACGGCACACCGATGACCATCCGTGACCGCTTGAGCGGCGTGCGGCCCTGAACACGATTGACCAGCTGGCGCAGCAGCATCTCTGCGGCGTCGAAGTCCGCGATCACCCCGGCCGTCAGCGGACGGATGACCTCGATGTGCTGGGGCGTCCGGCCGAGCATGGCCTTGGCCCGGTGGCCGACGGCGACGACCGAGCGGTCCCGTTTATCGAGAGCGATGATCGATGGCTCCGCCAGCACGACCCCCCGCCCGCGCTGGTAAATCAGGATGTTGGCGGTGCCGAGATCGATGCCGATGTCGCTGACGAAGCGTTCCGGCAGCCGTAACCGCATACGAGGCGACCTCCGCGTCTGAAGGGTGGCGCGATTCGTCACGTGGCGCGCTCCGAGAAGCAAGCGGCGAGCCGTCCTGAGAAGGCCAAAGGGCGGCGTTTTGAACATCTGGATCGCGTCAGCGGCGTCGACAGGCCGACGGTTCAACGTCACAAGGTGTCTCAGTCGCTACTAGTAGCTGATCTCGTACACGTGCGCCTGGAACGGGCCGAACGTGTCGGTGAAACTCGCACCACTCGCCAAGTTACGGCTCTCCCCATACACGTTGATCGCGGACGCGGGAATCGGCAGTGTGAACGTCGCGGAGATCGACGGCGTGGCGACGTTCGGATTGTAGTAAGAGGTCGCGTTGTACGCGATGACGTAGTCCTTGCCGTTGACCTGCTTGACGATCATGCGAATCTCGGGCGACGAAGAGCCGCCGGCCCAGGACGTCGCATTGGGCGTCAAGAGCACGGGCTCGAGGAACGCGATTTCGCTGACGACGGCCTTCAGACGATTCATCAGATCCGCGCGCTGAGCACACCACGTCGACGTGGTCTTGCAGACCGAGGCGAGCGCGTTTTCGCCGAGGCTCCACCACATCAGGCCCTGGGCGCCCTCCACGATGGCCATGTAGGCGTGATTCCGCATCTCGGGCTGAGACGGCCACCGGCCCTGGCTGCTGCGCGAGGCGTCGAACTTGAAGAACTGCAGCACCGTCATGATCGGCCGGCTGCGCTGAACCGCCTGCGCGGTCATCCGCGTCCACTGCGCGACCTGCCCGTGGTTGTACCCGCCGGCCGGTTCGGCGCCGTAGAGAGGATACGGATCGGTGCTCAGGACGTCGACGGCATCGCGCCACAGCGGCAGATCGTTGTTCCCGAGCAACGCCGCGAACGTCATGCTGTCGGGGTCGTACTTCACGAGCCGCTGATACTGCGCGAACGCACCATCCACCATGTCCGCGGTGCACTCATCGGCCGTATAGTAGCCGCCGACCGCCTGCCCGATGCCGTTCGGAGGCGACAGCGTGATGTACGGATACGGATTAGTCGGATCACCCGGCTGATCGATCTTGAATCCGGTCGGCGAATTGTGCGCACTCGCCGGGACGTTGCTGTAGCAGTTGCCGGTCTGCAGATACGCCGCGCCGTGATTGTTCAGTGTCGTGATGAGGTTGTTGATCGTCGGGGCATCGGTGTCGCCGAGGTGATAGTTCAGGTACAGATTGATCGGCAGCCCCGTCATGCGCCGCGCGCCGGCCGAATCGAAGAGCAGCGTCTCCCAGTTCGTCGACGTGCTCACGCTCCCGAGCGCGGAGTCGTACACGCCGAGGGTGAACCGCGGCGCGGGCGGCATCTTCAACGGATTCTGCGCGGCGTCGTTGGGCCGCGGGATGCCGAGCAAAATCTGGTTCTGCGTGTTGACGCTCACGTTCATGTGCATGCGCATGGCGGCCGGCACCTTGTAGACGCGATACGTCGGATACCGTGGCGTGACTTCCGCGCCGTTGCCGGCGTTCACGAGCTTGAATTCCGCGACTGCGGGCGCATAGTCCAGGAGTCCGCCGAGCGCCGCACCGCCGTTGTTGAGCGTGACGTCGACGCTCGGCTTGCCGCTGTCGGGATCGGGGCGGAGACCGCCGAGCGAAGTGGACGTCGGCCCCTCGAGAATGTTGCCGCTGGCGTCGTAGAGCGTGCTCACCAGCGCGTAGTTGCTGTTCGCGTACGCCGGCAGCGGGGTCACGTGGAAGCGCAGCGTCGGGTCCTGATCGCTAAACACCATGCCGCGGTAATTGGGATACCGCATGAAGACGTCGACGCCGAACGCCAACTGCTGCAGAAGCTTGACGTCGTCGTACCAGGCGGTCAGCCGCGAGCTCGCCCAGTAGCCGTCGAGGACCGCGAACGCTTTGATCGTCGTCGCGCCGGGCCTGTTGCCGTTGGCGGCCGTGATGTCGGCATCGCTGATCGTGAAGCTCGTGGAGACCTGCGTCCAGCTGGCGCCCGAGGAGATCTCCTGCGACGTGTACCACGAGTTGATGCCGCAGTCGGACGTGCAGCCTGCCGGGACGGACTCGTAGCGCCACGTGCGCAGATCGAACATCAGCCGGGCGCGACCCGTCCCGCCCTGTCCCGTCTTGATCCAACCGGTGAACGTGTACGTGCCGGCCGGCAAATGAAAGACTTCGTACGCCTCGGCCTTCGCGTAGCCATACATCTTCATGCTGCGGCCGCCGCTGTGCGACGTGCTGCTGTCGACGCTCCATGCCGCGGTGGAATCGCCGACATCCGAGGAGGGACCCGACGGCGTCCACGGCCCGTTTTGCATCGCGAGCACGGGATCGGCATCGAAGCCGCCGTTGACGATCTTGTCGACCAACGTCGACGCGTCCGGACGCGCCAGCGCGGTCAGCCCGCCGACCGGAACCGGTCCGTCGGGTAACTGCGCCAGGACAGGCCCCGCCGTCATGACGACGCTCAGTACCGCCGCCACCACCGAGATCAAATCGCGCATTCCGCCTCCTCGTGGGGTCGACCGCTTCAATGAGTTCGTCGCGACATCGCTGCGCGGCTCACGGCAAAGAAGCGGCCAGAAGGACCCAAAGGGAAGCGTGGCGTCACATCACGTCGTGGCGTGTCTACAATCGTCCGCTGGCGTGCGGCAACCGATCACGCTGGACGTCACCCCGTCGGCGTCACGACGCGACGTACCTCGTGCTACGATCGCCGCCACCATGAAATTCACCTGGTTCAACCTGATGCCGTGGCCATACCTGCCCGACGACTTTCGTCAGCAACACCGCTCGGTGTGGGTCGATATCCCGAACACGCTCTACGACCCGCGCCGGGGCCACACCGTGTACCACACGTACCTCGATCAGCTCGAGTACGCGGAGCGCCTCGGCTTCGACGGCATCGGCTGCAACGAGCACCACCAGAACGGCTACGGCTTGATGCCGTCGCCGAACATCATTGCCGCGACGCTGACGCGGCGGACGTCGCGGGCGGCCATCTGTGTGATCGGGAACTCCATCGCCGGCTACAATCCCCCGATTCGCGTGGCGGAGGAGTTCGCCATGCTCGACGTGATGTCGGGCGGCCGGCTCGTGGCCGGCTTCCCCGTCGGTACGTCGATGGACACGAACTTCTGCTACGGGCAGATCCCGGCGCTCACGCGCGACAAATACCGGGAGGCCCACGACATGATCATGAAGGCGTGGGCCGGCGAGGAGCCGTTCGCGTTCGACGGCAAGTACAACCAGCTGCGCTGGGTGAATTGTTGGCCGAAGCCCATTCAAAAGCCGCATCCGCCCATCTACATCCCGGGCGGCGGCTCGATCGAGACGTGGGACTTCTGCCTCGATTACGACTACAACTACTCGTACCTCTCGTTCTTCGGATATCTGCGCGGCAAGTCGCTGCTCGACGGCTACTGGGAGCGCGTCGCCAAGCGTGGCAAGGACGACTCGCCCTACCGCGCGGCGTTCGCCCAGATCATCTGCGTGGCCGACACCGATGCCGAGGCGGAGCGGCTCTACGCCGAGCACTGCCTCTACTTCTTCAATCGCTGCCTGCACATCTTCCCGCCGTTCGCGGATCCGCCCGGCTATCGCACGATGGCCACCGTCAAGTACGGCGCCCTGTCGCAGCTGACGCGCGCGCGTCAGAAGATTCTCGAGAACCTCACGTGGAAGCAGCTCGTGGACGAGCGGTTCGTCATCGCGGGCTCGCCCGAGACGGTGCGGCAGCAGCTGGAGGAGTGCATCAAGGGCCTGCGGATCGGGCATCTGTTCTGTCTGTTCCACAACGGCGACATGCCGGACTGGAAGACGCGCCACTCGAGCCAGCTCTTCGCGGAGAAGGTGATGCCGAGGCTGCGCGATCTCTGGCCCGAGTACAAGCACGACGACCGCTGGTGGATCCATCCGATGGACGACCGCGTGCGCCCCGAGGAACAGCGGCCGGGCGCCGACAAGCACAAAGTCGAGTGGCCACGATGAAGTGGCGGATGCTCGACACGAAGAAAGGCATCCGCTGCCGCGTGCTCGAGGGCGGCAGCGGCGCGCCCGTGGTCTTCTTCCACGGCGCCGGCGGCCTGCTCGCCGACAATCCGTTCCTCGACGCGCTCGCGCAGCGCTACTCGGTGTTTGCGCCGGAGTGGCCGGGCTACGGTGAATCCACAGGCGAGGACCTGCTGGAGGACATGCTCGACTTCGCGCTGCATGGCTGGGACGTCGTCGAGGCGCTCGGCCTGCGCCAGCCACACGTGCTCGGCCACTCGATGGGCGGAATGATCGCCGCCGAGATGGCGTGTCTGGCACCGCGGGAGCTCGCGCGGCTCGTCCTCGTCGCCCCCGCGGGACTCTGGCTCGACGCGCACCCGATTCCGGACATCTTCGCGATGCTGCCACACGAGATCGCCGAGGTGCTGTTCGTCGACCCCGCGCGCGGGGCAGCGCTCCTCACGGGCGGAGCGGATCTCGAGGACATCGAGCACCTGAAAGATTTCTACATCGTGACGCAGCGACGGCTGGCCATGGCCGGCAAGATCCTGTTTCCGATTCCGAACCGGCGGCTGTCGAAGAGGCTCTATCGGGTGTCGGCGCCGACGCTGCTCGTCTGGGGCGCGCGCGATCGCCTCATTCCGCCCGTCTACGCGGCACAGTGGAAAGCGTCGATCGGCAACGCGCGCGTTGAGACGATCGACGATGCCGGACATATGGTGCCGTGGGAGCGGCCCGACGTCTTCGTCGACGCCGTAGCGAAGTTCCTCGGGTGACGGCGGCTCAGCTCCGCGAAGCGCCCGCGTGTGAAGCGAGAGGCCGACGGCGGTGCAGGATCTCGCACCAGCGTCGGTTGTCCTCGCCACCGGCCTCTACGCTGCCGAGCAGGTAGGCGGTCGCGCTCACGAGGCTGTCGTCCGTGCCCTCGTGGCGAAGCGCGTGCGCATCGCACCACCGCACATCGAGGATCTCGAGCGTGGGGTCCGCGTCGGGCTCGCAGCCGGGACAGTACATCCGGCCGAGCGACGGCGTGTCCCGCGTGTAGTCCGTCATCGCGTCCTCTAGATGGCAAGGCGCGTGCCGACTCGGCGCACGGCTGGAATGATGCGAACTTGCGCATGACAATCGCATGCACACCCGGCCGTTCCCGCGCCACTTCGGCGCGACGTGGCGGAAGAACAGGCAGGTTCTCCCTGCCCCGTTGACACGTCCGAGCGTCGCCCGCATGATGCGCGGCATCGCGTTCGCCAGGTGCCTCGACGCAACAGAGGAGATGACGCCATGCGCCGTCTGTTCACGCGCCTGCTGCCGATATTCGTCGTGCTCGGCGTCGCCGCCGCCCTCGTCCCGTCCGCGGGCGCCCAGAAGCGCGGCGGCACGCTGACGATCGTCCGGCCGACCGATCCCGTGTCGCTCGATCCGAACCTCGAGACGACCGCGCCGGGCGCGTGGGTCTACTTCAACATGCTCGAGGGTCTGCTGACGCTCGACGACAAGATGCAGGTCAAGCCCGCGCTGGCGACCTCGTACGAGGTGATGTCGCCGACACGCGTTCGCTTCAAGCTGCGCCCGAACGTGAAGTTCCACGACGGCACGCCGTTCAACGCCGAGGCCGTCCGATTCACGTTCGACCGCGCGCTCAATGGCAAGCCGCCCGCCCGCTGGGCCAGCCTCGCGGGCTCGCTGAGCGGCGCGGAGGTCGTGGACAACCTCACCGTCGACGTGGTCACGCGGGAGCCGTACGGGCCGATCCTCCGCACGCTCGCGATGTACTGCATGGGGATCGTTTCGCCGACGGCGGTGCAGAAACTGGGCGCCGACTTCAGTCGTGCGCCCGTCGGCACCGGCCCGTTCAAGTTCGTCGAATGGAAGACGAACACGCACGTGATCATCGAGCGCAACGCGGACTACTGGGGCGACAAGGCGCCGCTCGATCGCGTCGTGTTCAAGGTCGTGCCCGAGGAAGGCGCGCGGATGATCGCGCTGCAGACGGGCGACGCCGACATGGTGCTGTTCCCGTCACCCGCGCAGTTGCCCGCGCTCCGGAAGGACCCGAAGTTCACCGTGCACGAGACGACCGGGATCCGAGTCGTCTTCGCCGGCATGCACGCCGGCTTGCCTCCGCTGGACGACGTGCGCGTGCGGCAGGCGCTGCTCCACGCCGTGGATCGCAAGGCGATCCTCGACAACATCATGGAAGGCTCCGCGGGGCCGGCGCTCGGCGTGCTTGCGCCCGGCGTGTTCGGCTACAAGGACATGCACCTCGACCGGCTCTATCCGTTCGATCGGGGCCGAGCCAAGGCGCTGCTCGCGCAGGCCGGCTGGACGGCCGGCGGCGACGGGATCATGACGAAGGGCGGTCAGCGACTGTCGCTCTCGTGGCTGACCGCACGCGGGCGCTATCCCAAGGACGGTGAGATCACCGAAGCGATCCAAGCGATGTTCAAGGACGTCGGCGTCGAGGCGAAGGTGCAGGTCCTCGACTGGGCCACGGTGTTCCAGCAAGTGCGGAGCAACCCGCTCAACCATCACCTGTTCACGCTCGGCTGGGTGACGTCGAACGCCGACGCGGACTACTCGCTGTACGCGCTGTTCCACAGCAAGCAGGTGCCGCCGACGGGGTGGAACACGTCGCGGTACGCGAACGCGCGCGTGGACACGCTCGTCGAGCAGGCGCGGCGCAGTCTCAATCAGACCGAGCGCGAGAAGCTCTACGCCGAGGTACAGGACATCGTCGCCAAGGAGATGGTGTGGATTCCCGTCTACACGACGAAGGAGATCATCGCGGCGCGCGCCGGCGTCAAGGGGTTCCAGATCCACCCGGTCGAATACAACCTCGCGCTCTGGAAAACGTGGCTCGATAAGTAGATGACGGTGGTCGCGCGCTGACGTTCGTCGTTCGCCGCCTGGCGCTCGCCGTGCCCGTGCTGCTCGGCGTGGTGTTCATCGTCATGCTGACAATCGATCTGCTGCCCGGCGATGCGGTCACGCTGATGCTCGGCGAGCACGCGACGAAGGATGCGGTGGCCACGCTTCGCGCGCATCTCGGTCTCGACAAGCCGTTCGCGGTCCGCTATGTGGAGTACGTCGGACGGCTGGCGCGCGGTGATCTCGGCCGATCGATTCAGCAGAACCGCCCCGTCGCCGCGGAGCTGGCCGACGCCTGGCCGGCGACGCTGGAGCTCACGGTGGCCGCGCTGCTCATCGCCGCCGCCGTCGGCGTGGCCACGGGCGTGGTGTCCGCGGTCTGGCCGAACTCGGTCTTCGACGCGATCGCGCGGATCGCGTCGCTGTTCGGGCTCTCGATGCCGATCTTCTGGACGGGCCTCGTGTTCATCGTCATCTTTTCGCTGTGGCTCAACTGGCTGCCCGTCGGCGGGGCCGGGTCTCTGACGCACCTCGTGCTGCCCGCGATCACCCTCGCGCTGCCGTCGGTCGCCATGGTCGCGCGGATGACGCGCTCGGCGGTGCTCGACGTTCTGCGCGAGGATTATGTGCGCACCGCGCGGGCGAAGGGCGTCGGCGAGCCGTGGGTCCTCGCCAAGCACGCGCTCCGCAATGCGTTCATCCCGATCGTTACGCTGCTCGGGCTGCAGTCGGGGCAGCTCATGGGCGGCGCCGTGCTGACGGAAACGGTGTTTGCGTGGCCCGGGCTCGGCCGCCTGATGGTGAAGGCGATCTTCGCGCGCGACTACGTCTTGCTGCAGGGCGCGGTGCTGGTGTTCGCGCTGGCGTTCGTCGTCATCAACTTGCTCGTCGATCTCTCGTACGGCTTGCTCGATCCCCGCGTGGGCCGCCAGGGATGAGCGCGTGGGCGCGCTTCGGCCGCAACCGGCTCGCGGTCCTCGGCCTGGTCGTCGTCGTCGCACTCGCGCTCACCGCCGCGCTCGCGCCGTGGCTCGCGCCGCACGATCCCGCCCGACAGAGCCTGATCGAGAAGCGCGCGCGTCCCGGCGCGAAGTATCTGCTCGGGGCAGACGAGTTCGGTCGAGACATCCTGTCGCGGGTCATGTACGGCTCGCGCGTCGCGCTGCTCGTCGGCGTGCTCTCCATGCTGATCGCGGTGGCGGGCGGCTTGCTGCTCGGAACGCTGGCCGGATTCGTGGGCGGCTGGCTCGACGCGGTGTTGATGCGCGCGGTCGAGATGCTGCTCGCGTTCCCGTATCTCCTGCTGGCGCTGGCGATCGTGGCGATCCTTGGCCCAGGCGCGCTGAACACGACGGTCGCCGTCGGCATCTGGGGCATGCCGGCCGTCGCGCGGATCGTGCGCGGCTCGGTGCTCGCGCTGCGCGAAACCGAATACGTCGCGGCGGCGCGCGCGCTCGGCTCGCCGGCGGCCGCGCTTCTGGGTCGCCACATCCTGCCCAACATCGTGCCCGGGCTCATCGTCTACGCGACGCTGTTCATGGCGAACGCCATCCTGCTCGAAGCCGCGCTCTCGTTCCTCGGCCTCGGCGTGCAGCCGCCGACCGCATCGTGGGGGCTGATGGTCTCGACCGGACGCGACGTGCTGCTGGTGGCGCCGCACGTCGCGACGGTGCCCGGGCTCGCGATCATGCTCGCCGTGCTGGCGTTCAACCTCGTCGGCGACGGCCTGCGGGACGCGCTGGACCCGCGACTGCGGGGCAGCGCGTCCTGAGCGGCGTATACTCGCCTGTCGCCATGTCGCCGCGAGTTCGTGGCCCGAATCGGGCGCCGGAACCCTGCGAAGGCGCCCCGACGGCAAATCTGAAAGGAGCTCACGGCTTCTCTGGCCGACCGTCGGGCGCCGGAGCCCTGCGAAGGCGCCCCGCCGGCAAATCTGAAAGGAGCTCGCATGCTCGTCCTGCGCGGCGCGACGCTCATCGACGGTACCGGCCGTCCACCGGTCCGCGACAGCACCATCGTCGTCGAAGACGGACGTGTCGAGAGCGTGACCGCCGGCGCCGCGGGCACGTGGCCGGCGAGCGCGGAGGTCGTCGACGTCGCCGGCATGACCGTGCTGCCGGGACTGATCGACTGTCACGACCATCTCGCGTCGCACGGCTACGAGCTCGCGACGCGTTGGGAGCTGAACGAGCCCGGTAGCACGCGACACCTGCGGACGGCGCGCGTGATCGAGCGGACGCTGGCCATGGGATACACGACGGTTCGCGACGCCGGCGGTCTCGACGCCGGTTTCCGGGCGGCGATCGACGAGGGATTGATGAAGGGCCCTCGCCTGCTCACCGCGGTCGCGATCATCTCGCCCATTGGCGGCATCGGCGATCGCGTGAGTCCGTCCGGTCACGACTGCGTCGTGGCGGCGGATCCCGCGCTGCCACGCGGCGTCGCGAATGGTGTCGAGGATGTTCGGCGCGTCGTGCGGCTCATGGTGCGCGCCGGCGCCGATGTCATCAAATGTGCGACCACCGGCGGCGCCAGCTCGCGCGCCGGCCACGGCCCACGCGATCCCGCCTTCGACGCCGATGAGATGCGTGCGCTCGTCGACGAGGCGCACGCGCTCGGACGGCGCGTCATGTGCCACGCGCTCGGTGGGCCGGGACTCCGTCTGGCGCTGGAGGCCGGCGTCGATTCCGTCGAGCACGGCTGCTATCTGGACGAGGATCCGGAGCTGATCGCGATGATGGCCGAGCGGGGCACGTTTTTCGTGCCGACGCTGACCGTGTACGAGTACCACCGCGAGTCCAAGGCCGCGCACGTCCGTGAGCGTGCGCGTGCGTTGCAACGGCATCATCGCGAGAGCATCCAGCGCGCGCTCGCCGCCGGCGTCAAGGTCGTCGCGGGCACCGACGCCGGCGGGCACGGGCACCCGCCCAACGCCGCGGAGATCGAGCACCTGGTGGCCGCGGGACTCAGCCCGCTCCAGGCGATCGGGGCCGCGACGAGCGTTGCCGCGCAGTGTCTGGGGCTCGAGCACGAGCTCGGGACGCTCGAGAAGGCCAAGCGCGCCGATCTCGTGGTCGTCGCCGGCGACCCGCTTACGGACGTCCGCATGCTGCAAGCCGAGGAGCGGATCCGCCTCGTCGTCAAAGACGGCGTGATCGCTGTTCGCCGCTAGCGACGGTCGCCCCGGCGTCCGATGTCATGACTGAGGACGAAGCGCTGCAGGTGCTGCGGGCATCGGATGCGGCGCAGGCCGCACAGGCGGCCGCGGCCCTCTGGCAGATGTGGCATCAGTCCGGGCGGCGCGATCTCGACGCGCTGTTGCTCGAGGGCATCGACGCCATGCAGCACGGAAAGCTCGAACAGGCCGAGACCGTCTTCAGCCGACTCATTGCGCTGGCGCCCGAGTTCGCCGAAGGCTGGAACAAGCGCGCGACCGTGCGCTACATGGCGAAGGACTACGCCGGCTCGATCGCCGACTGCCGCGAAACGCTCGCCCGCAACCCGAACCACTTCGGCGCCCTGTCCGGTCAGGGGCTGTGCCACATCGCTCGCGGCGAGTACCGCGAGGCCGCCGAGCTGTTCCGGCGCACGCTCGCCGTGCATCCGCATCTCGAAAGCGGGCGCTCCAATCTCCGCACGGCGATCAACGAGCTGGTGAAGTGGAACTGAGCACGCGACGCCGTCACGGCCATTCCGACGGCGGCCGGTCGAGCGCGGCGCGATCCCAGCGCCCGAGATCCGCGGCCGCGTCGTACACGCTCTGGTAGAACTCCAGGACCATCTCGTCCGGCCGAGCCGCTGCGCGCACCGCCGCATACGGAAGCACAAAGTCGGCGAGCGTTCGATCGTAGCGGACGACCGCGGGACGCACCGCGGCGTCCGCGAGGCCCGCCGGCTCCGGCCGCACATAGGCGTAGAAGGCGGGCTCGGCGACGGTGCCGCTGCCCGGCCAGAACCCGACGCTGAATTCCTCGTGCGACATCGCCTCGCGCATCATCGGCGACAACGGTTGTGCGGGCTCCGGCGCGCGCCGGCCGCTGAAGCGCGTCAAGGCAAGGTCGAATGCGCCCCAGAAGAAATGGACGGGGCTCGACTTGCCGAAGAAGCGTCCCTTGAAGCGCTTGGTCACCCGATCGGCCTGCAACAGCGTCGAGAAGAAACGACGCGCGTGATCGCGATCGTATGTGGTGTGAGTCCGATCCTCGAGGAACGGAACGCCCGCGTCCACCTCGACGGGCACCGGCCACAGTGTGACGTCGATGCCGAGCGCGTCGAGCGCGCTCACGTACTCGCGATAGAAGTCCGCCACGGGCTGCGACCGCAGCGCGATCTCGCGGCCGCCACCGTCGCTGCCGACGATACGGAGCCGATGGTCATGGAAGTCGAACTCGACGTCGAACGTCCGGGTTCGGTATGGGATCGGCGTCGTGGTGAGACCACGCGATGTGAGGTACAGCGGGACATGCCACCAGTGATTCTCCGATGGCGCGAGCGCGAGTCGCGTCTTGCCGACGATCTGCAGCCACATGTGCAGCGTGTCGTGCGTCGCCCGCCATTCCGCGAGCGGGAGGCCCGGCGGCCAGCTCTCGTCACCGCGGTGTCGCATTGCGGTGTCCTCCACTCGATTGGGACGCGGCGAGCCGTCGCATGGCGTCGGCCTCCACCGGCCGGATGTTGCGATCTTCGCACTTCCACGCCGTCACCGCCGGCAGCGCCGCACGCACGGAACGGCGGTCGAAGTGCCGGAGGAAGGCGCGCGTGAACATCGCGCGCACGACACGCACCGCGGTCGCGCGCAGGCTCGTCAGCGGCAGCTGCGCCGCGGCCAACAGAAGCCACGTCAGCGCGACATCCGCGGCGGCCGCGCCGCGCCGGGCGTTCGTCCAGTCGATCACCACGGGCCCGTTCGGCGACAGGATCACGTTGAGCGGATGAAGATCCAGATGGACGATGCACTCGCCGCCGTCGAGAAACGGCTCGAGCCATTCCGGCGCGGCGATCGCGTGCAGCCGCCGATGCAGTGACGCGAGGCGCGCGGCATTCCGCCACAGCGTCCACGGCCGCCGCGACATCACGTCGAGCATCACCGGGCCGTCGATGCGCTCCATGACGAGCTCGGCGCCGCCGGCTCGCACGTCCTCCACCCGCGGCGCGGGATAGCCGTGCGCGGCGACGTAGCGCATGACGTTCGCCTCGCGCTCCATCGAGCGGCCGACACGCGAGCGCCGCAGCACGAGCCCCGGTCCATACGCAAAGATGTCCGCGTCGCGACCGGAGGCGAGAAGCGGACCGCGCTCGGGCATTGCGTGTAGCATAGCCGGCCATGGAGTTCGGCTTCAGTCCCGCCGAGCAGGCCTTCGCCGACGAGGTGCGCGCGTTTCTGCGGGAACGCCCGCTCGCGCAATTCCCACTCGATGGCATGGATGCGGGCTATGGCTCCGGCGCGCACTCGCGTGCGTTTCTTCGAGCGCTGGGCGAGCGCGGCTGGATCGCCATGTGCTGGCCCGAGGCATTCGGGGGGCGCGCGGCGCCGATGTTCTTCAAGCTCGTGCTCTTCGAGGAGCTGGCGCTCGCCGGCGCGCCGTTCGGACCGCTCGCCGGCTCCTGGCAGACCGCCGACGCGATCATCGAGTACGGCAGCGAGCGGCTGCGCCGGGAGGTCCTGCCCGCGATCGCGCGCGGCGACGCCACGTTCTGGCAGGGCTACAGCGAGCCGGACGCGGGCTCGGATCTCCTCGCGCTCAAGACCGAGGCGCACCGCGACGGCGACCACTACGTCATCCACGGGCACAAGATCTGGTCGAGCCATGCCGGCATCGCCACGCACGGGCTCGTCTTCACACGCACGAGTCGCGAGGCGCGGCGCAGCCGCGGCTTCAGCATGTTCGTCGTGCCGAACGGCACGCCGGGAATGGACATCCGTCCAATCCGCAGCCTCACCGGCGGCGTCTATCACTACGAGGTCTTCCTCGACGACGTGCGCGTGCCGGCCGAGCTCATGCTCGGCCCCGAAGGCGAGGGATTTCAGGCGCTGCTGAACGGCCTCGATTCCGATCGGTTCTGGGGCCGGTTCTACAAGGCCCCGGCGCTCGAGCGCGTGCTGCGCCGTCTCGTCGAGCACGCAAACGCGACGGGTGCCCACACGGACGCCGGCCTGCGTCGCCGCCTCGCCGCCATGGCGGCCGAGATCGCGGCGCTCCGGCTGCTGTTCTATCGCGCGGCGTGCCTGTTACGCGACGGCGCGCCGATCACCTACGAGACCGCGGTGGCGAAAGTCTACGCCGACGAGATGGGGCAGAAGCTCGCGCGTCTCGGCATCGACCTGCTCGGACCGTGGGCGCCGCTGAGGCCCGGCTCGCACGAGGCGCGCGTCGACGGCGAGATCTCCCACGCGTACCTCACGAGCCTCGGGCACACCATCGCCGGCGGCACCGCGGAGGTGTTGCGCACCACGGTCGCGGTCCGCGGACTCGGGCTGCCGGCCGAGCCGCGCCGAGCGTGACGATGGATTTCTGCCTCTCGTCCGCGCAGCAGCTGCTCGTCGCAACCGCACGCGAGTTCTTGAAGAAGCACTGTCCGCCGGAGATGGTGCAGCGGCTGGCCCTCGATTCGCACGGCTTCGACGCGGCTCTCTGGCGGCGGATGGCCGAGCTCGGCTGGCAGGGGCTCCTGGTGCCCGTCGAGTTTGGCGGCAGCGGTGGCTCGCTGCTCGATGTCGTCGTCCTCGTCGAGGAGATGGCGCGTGCCGGCGCGCCGGGGCCGTTCGTGCCGAGCGCCGTCGTCGCCACGTCGCTGCTCCTCGCCGCGGGCACGATCGAGCACAAGAAACGCCTGCTGCCCGGCATGGCCGCCGGCGAGCTCCTCGTGGGCGTGGCGCTCGGGCACGACGGCAACACGCTCCTGCTCGACGAGCGCGGCCGGCTCAACGGCGATGCGCGGTTCGTCGAGGCGGCGCACGTCGCCGATTCGCTGCTCGTCGCGGCGCGCGTCGGCGACGAGCGAGCGCTCGTCCTGCTACCGTCCGATCGCCCGGGCCTCGCGCGCCGTGCGCTGGAGACCATCGGTCCCGAGAAGCTTTTCGAGGTGACGTGCGCGGAGGTCGCGGTGAACGCGGACGACCGGCTCGACCCGAGATGGCGCGACGCGGTCGACGCGGGCGCGCTGGCGCGGACGGCCGAGCTGGTCGGCGCCGCACAGCGCGTGCTCGAGCTGGCCGTCGAGCACGCAAAGACGCGCGTGCAGGGCGGGCGGCCGATCGGCGGCCATCAGGCGATCCAGCATGCGTGTGCCGATCTCGTGCGTGACGTCGACGCCTCGCGCGGCCTCCTCTACGCCGCGGCGTGGAGCGCCAGCGAGGGCACGCCCGCGGCCGCCGACGTTGCGCTGGCGAAGGCGTACGCGAGCGAGGCGTGTCTGAGCGTGGCGCGGCGCGGCCATCAGATCTTCGGCGCGATAGGATACTGCGAGGAGCACCTGCTGCATCTGCTGCACAAGCGAATTCTGGCCGCGAGTCTCGATTCCGGCACGACCGCCGAGCATCTCGAAACGGTCGCGCGCTCGATCGGCCTTGGCGCATGAAGCTGAGCGTCGAGTTCCCGAGCGTCGCGTATCGCGAAGGCCCGGGTGCCGTCGTACGCATGGCGCAGGAGATCGAGGACATCGGCTACGACCACATCGACGTCTTCGATCACGTCGTCATGGGCTACCCGATCGCCGGTCGGCCGCCCGGCCCCTACACGCCGACGATGCCGATCCTCGAGGCCCTGATGACGCTCTCGTACGTCGCGGCCATCACCACGCGTGTCACGATCGGAACCGAAGTGCTCGTGCTGCCGCAGCGTCATCCCACGCTCGTCGCCAAGCAGGTCAGCACGCTCGACACGCTGTCGGGGGGGCGCGTTCGCCTCGGCGTCGGTGTCGGATGGCAGGAGTCGGAGTACGAGGCGCTCGGCGAAGATTTTCGAACGCGCGGCGCGCGCATGGACGAGGCGATCACGCTGCTGCGCACCTGGTGGAGCGACGCGCAGGTCGAGTCGCCGGGCCCGCACTATCCGATCACGGCGATGGCGATGGAGCCCAAGCCGCCGCAAGGGCGCCGGCTGCCGATCTGGATCGGCGGAATGTCCGAGGCCGCGTGGCGACGGGTTGGCCAGCTGGGCGACGGCTGGCTGGCCAGTCGGATCACCGACGCCGCGAGCGCGCGCACGGCCTTCGCCGCGATTGCGAAGCACGCCGAGGCCGCCGACCGGGATCCCGCGACGATCGGGCGGCAGAGCATGGTCGCGCCGCCGCCGCGCGACGCCGAGGGCAAGCGATTCTACGCCGAGCACGATCGCGTCGTCGCGCGCGTGGTCGAGTTGCAGGCGATGGGCTTCGGCTGGGTGGCGATCAACGCGACGGCGATCTTCCAGGCGGGCGCGCGCTCGGTCGACGCGATGATCGACGCCCTCGGGGCGCTGCACGGCAAGATCCGCGCGGCCGTCGGTTAGCGCGGCGCGTCCTCGACCGTGATCACAACACCTCAGCCGGAATCCGCGTACGCGTGGGTGCGACTCTTCGCCGCGCTCGCGCTGTCGGCGATCGCCGGCGTCGGGATGTGGTCCGTGATCGTCGCCCTGCCCGCCGTCCAGACGGAGTTCGGCGTCGCGCGCGCGGCGGCGTCGTTGCCATACACGGTGACGATGGTCTCGTTCGGCTTCGGCGGCATCGTCATGGGCCGGCTGTCCGATCGCTTCGGCATCATCGTCCCCGTCATCGCGGGGGCGCTGGGCCTCGGCGCCGGCTATGCGGCGGCCAGCCAGGCCACGAGCCTGTACCAGTTCGTCCTGGCGCAGGGCGTGCTCGTCGGCGTGGCGGGCTCCATCGCGTTCGCGCCGCTGATCGCGGACACCTCGCTGTGGTTCACGCGGCGTCGCGGCCTCGCGGTGGCCGTCATCGCGAGTGGCAGTTATATCGCGGGCACGCTCTGGCCGCCGATCGTCCAGCGCTTGATCGAAAGCCTGGGCTGGCGGCGGACGTATCTCACGATCGCGATGTTCTGCGTCGCGACGATGGTGCCGCTGGCGCTGGCCCTTCGACGACGATCACCCCTCGCCGCCGTCACGGACGCTGCCGGGTCGCTCGTCTCGCGATCGGCGCGGCCCCTGGGCATGTCGCCGGCCGCGCTGCAGATGCTGCTCGTCGTCGCTGGCGTCAGCTGCTGCGTGGCCATGTCGATGCCCCAGGTGCACATCGTCGCGTACTCCCACGACCTCGGCCACGGCGCCGCGCGCGGCGCGGAGATGCTGTCCCTCATGCTCGGCGGCGGCGTCCTGAGCCGGCTCGCTTCCGGCTGGATTTGCGACCGGATCGGCGGTCGCGCGACGCTGCTGCTCAGCTCGTGTCTGCAAGCGCTGGCGCTCGTCCTGTTCCTGCCGTTTCACAGCCTGGCCGCGCTCTACAGCGTGTCGGCGCTGTTCGGACTGTTTCAGGGAGGCCTCGTGCCCTCCTACGCGGTGATCGTGCGCGAGTTCTTTCCGCCGGAGCAGGCCGGGGTGCGCGTTGGCGTCGTCCTCATGGCAACCGTGTTCGGCATGGCGCTCGGCGGGTGGATGTCGGGGGCGATTTACGATCTCACCGGCTCGTACCACGCGGCGTTCCTGAACGGCATCCTCTGGAACGTGCTGAATATCTCGATCGGCGTCGTACTGCTGCGCCGGCCGGCGATGTCGCTGACCGGCGCGTCCTGGGCGCGCTGACCGCCTAGACCGCGAGAAAGCCGCCGTCGACGACGAGCTCGGTGCCGGTGATGTAGGAGGCCTCGTCCGAGGCCAGGAACAGCACCGCGTGGGCGACTTCTTCGACGCGCCCTTCGCGCTTCATCGGAACCGCGGCGAGCATCTTCGCGCGCCACGTCGGGTCGGCCGACGTCTTGGACGTGCGCATCGGCGGCATGAACCCCGGATGGACCGAGTTGACGCGGATGCGGTCCGCGGCGAACTGCACCGCCGCCGTCTTCGTCATGATCCGGACGGCGCCCTTGGACGCGTTGTATGCCATGTGCACGCCGTCCTGACCAACGAAGCCGGAGATCGACGAGATGTTCACGATCGCGCCGCCGCCGGCCTGCTTCATGAGCGGGATCGCGTACTTCATCCCGAGGAAGACGCCCTTGGCGTTGACGGCCATCACGCGGTCCCACGCGGCGCTGCTCAGCATGTCCGGATCGTACGTGCCGCTGACCCCGGCGTTGTTGACGAGCACGTCGAGCTTGCCGAACGCGCTCACCGCCGCCTTCGTCGCCGCCTCCCAGTCCGTCTCACTCGTCACGTCGAGCTTCACGAAGCGCGCCTGACCGCCACCCGAGACGATCTTGTCCGTCACCTGCTTGCCCTCGGCCTCCAGCACGTCCGCCACGATCACCTTCGCGCCCTCGCGCGCGAAGATCACCGCCTCGCTCTGTCCCATACCGCTGGCGGCGCCCGTCACGAGCGCAACTTGTCCGGCGAGCCTCATGGTCTCCGCTCCTGTGTTGGCGTGCTCAGCGGCAGATTCGCGCGGCCCGCCATCGAGCCGCCGTTGACGCCGAGGACCTCGCCGGTGATGTACTCGGCGTACGGCGAGGCGAGGAACAGCGCCGCGTCCGCGATGTCGCGCGGCGTGCCCGCGCGCCCCCACGGAATGCCTCGCGTGATCGTGTTCGCGTACTCCTCGGTCACCGGTGACACCTCGCTGTCGACGCGCACGAATCCCGGCGCGATGGCGTTGACGTTGATGTGCGCGCTCGCCAGCTCCATTGCGAGCACTTTCGTGAACATCGCCACGGCCGCCTTCGACGCGCAGTAGTGCGCCGCGCCGGCGCGACCGCTCGTGGCGGCGCCGGACGCAAGCGTGATGATCTTGCCGGGCGCGCCGCGGGCCACCAGCGAGCGCGCCGCCGCGCGACACGTCAGAAAGACGCCGCGGGCGTTGATCTCCATCACACGATCCCACTCCGCCACGTCCATCTCGAGCACCGCCGTGTTCGGATAGACGCCGGCGTTGGCCACCGCGATCGTGAGCGGCCCCAGCTCCTTCTCGGCGGCCGCCACGAATGCCGTCACCGACGCCTCATCACGCACCTCCACCACGCCGGCGAAGACACGCTCGCCGAGCGCCGCGGCCGCGCGTTTCAGCGGAGCCTCGCGAACGTCGCCGAGCGCGACGCGCGCACCGGCGGCGTGGAAGGCGCGAGCGATGGCCTGCCCGATGCCCGCGGCGGCCCCGGTGACGATGACGACGTGATCCCTGAAATCGAAGGCGGGATTCGGACTCAATGCACGCTGCCGCCGCCGTCGACCAGCAGCGTCTGCCCGGACATGAAGTCGCTGTCGTCGGAGGCCAGATAGACCAGCGTGCCGACCAGATCCTCGGGTACCTGCGCCCGCCGGATCATCCGTGCGTCGATGTTGGCCTGCTTGCGCGCCTCGGAGATGTTCTGCTCGTTGTCGCCGCTGAGCGTGAAGCCGGGCGCGATCGCATTGACGCGGATGCCGAACGGCCCGAGCTCGCGAGCCAGCGAGCGCGTGAAGCCGACGACGCCGCCCTTGGACGTCGTGTAGTGGATGTAGTCCGGGACGCCCTTGAAGAAGGTGCTGGACGCGACGTTGACGATCTTGCCCTTCCCCTGGGCCTTCATGGCGGGAAACACCGCGCGCGCGCAGAGGAAGAGGCCGCGGAGGTTCACCGCCATCACGCGGTCCCATTCCTCGATGGGGATGTCCATGAACGGCCGGCGCTTCAGCGTTCCATACAGCGCGGCATTGTTCACGAGCACGTCGATGCGGCCGAAGCGCGCGAGCGTCTCGGTGGCCAGGCGCTGGGTATCGGCCTCGCGGGAGACGTCGCACTCGACGCCGAGCGCCTGCGCGCCGCGCGCCTCGACGTCTTTCACCGTCGGCTTGGCGTCGGCCACATCCGCGACGACGACACGTGCGCCTTCGGCGGCCAGGCCGACGCAGTACGCGCGACCGATGCCCTTCGCACCGCCGGTCACGATGACGACCCGGTCTTTCAGTCGCATGCGCGTCCTCTTACTTGCGCTTCGTCCCGCCCCGCTGCGCCTCGTGCCAGCGCGCCACCTCTTCGCACGTGGCGAACCAGACGCCCGCCTGCTTGCGCATGAGCTTCACGAGGTCCTCGAGGAGCTGCACGCGCGAGGCGCGCCCACTGATGAACGGGTGGCACGTGAGCACGAAGCACGCGTTCTCCTTGTGCATCGCCACGAACTCCGTCGACCACAGGTTGAACACGCGCGCGGGGTCGGCGATCACGTTGCCGGCGCCGTACACGTGGCGAAACAGCGGCGCGTCGTCCATGATCCACTGCACCGGCACCTCGGTGAGCGCGCCTTCCGGCGTGTCGATCTCGTACGGCACGTCGTTGCCCATGAGCGAGCTGTCGTAGAGGAATCCGTTGCGCTTGAGCAGCGCCGGCGTCCACACGTTGACGTCCCACGACGGCGACCGATAGCCCGCCGGCTTCACGCCGAGCTGGTCCTTGAGAATCGCGAGCTGCTCGGCCATGACGCGCTTTTCCTGCGTCTCGTCGAGCATACCGACGGCCTCGTGCACGTTGCCGTGCGCGCCGATCTCGTGGCCGGCGTCGCGAATGCGCTTGCACGCCGCGAGGTGGTTCACCGCCGTCCAGCCAGGGATGTAGAAGCTCGCTTTCAGCTTCAGACGGTCGAGCAGGCGCAAGATCCGATCGACGCCCACGCGCGGGCCGAAGCGGCGCTCTTCGAGGTCGCCGAGGCTCCGCTTGGCCTTCTCAGGCTCGCGAAACAGAAAGCCCGACTCGGCGTCGACGTCGAACGAGAGCACCGCCGCCGATTGATTGCGCTTGGGCCACTGGTAACGCATGGGCGGGAGGTTATACTCGTCCGCACTTCGCGGCAACTGCGCTGCCCCAGAGGGAGGCACCATGGACGTGTCCCGGCGGCAATTCGTGACGTCGAGCGTGACCGCGGCGGCCGCCGTCGCCGCTGGCGCGTGGCCCTCGGCCGCGGTCGCACAGACGCCGAAGAAGGGCGGCACGCTGCGCGTCGGCTTCTACATCGAGGCGGCCACCATGGATCCCCATCTGTCGGGCAGCAAGGTCGACCGGCAGATCTACCACAACATCTACGAGCCGCTCGTGGTGCTCGACACGAAGCTCGGCATCAAGCCGGGCCTCGCAGAGTCCTGGGCCCAGCCCGATGCCAAGACGCTCGTGTTCAAGCTGCGCCGCGGCGTGAAGTTCCACGACGGCACCGACTTCAACGCCGAGGCCGCGAAGTTCAACTTCGACCGGATGAAGACGGAGCCAAAGTCGATTCGCAAGGGCGAGGTCGCCAACATCGACAGCGTCGAGGTCGTCGATCCGCAGACGATCAAGGTGAACCTCAAGAAGCCCGACGCGAGCCTGCTGGCCACGCTCACCGACCGCGCGGGCATGATGGTGTCGCCGAAGGTCGTTCAGGAGCGCGGCGTAGAGCTCGGCCGCAACGCCAAGGGCGCGGGGACGGGACCGTTCGAGTTCGTCGAATGGATCAAGGACGACCACCTGGTCATCAAGCGCAACGACAACTACTGGAACAAGCAGGGCGGGCCGTATCTGGATCGCGTGCGCTACCGCCCGATTCCCGACGACACCGTGAAGCTGCAGAGTCTACAGAGCGGCGAGATCGACGTGATCGATTACGTGCAGCCGCGCGACGTCGCCGCCGTCAAGGCAGACCAAAACGCCGTCGTTGTCGACGTGCCGTCGCTCGCCGACTTCGCCTATCAGCTCAACTTCGGCCGCCCGCCGTTCAACGTGAAGGCGTTGCGGCAGGCGGTGGCGTACGCCGTCGATCTCGAGCAGATCGTCAAGGGCGTCTGGCTCAACGTCGGCTATCCGGCCAACGGTCCCATTCCGCCGACGTCGTGGGCCTACGACAAATCGATTCCGTTCATCAAGCGCGACCCGGCCAAAGCGAAGGCGAAGCTGGCCGAGGGCGGCAAGCCCGGCGGCTTCGAATTCACGATGACGACGAACAACATTCCGATCAGCGTGCAGGAAGCCGAGGTCATCCAGGCGCAGCTCCGCGAGGCCGGCATCACGATGAAGATCAAGCTGGTGGACGCCTCCACGCTCATCTCGGACGGCAACGCGAAGAACTTCGACATGATCTCGTTCCAGTGGAGCGGCCGTCCCGATCCCGACGGCAACATCTATCAGTTCTTCCACACGACGCCCGGCACGTCGTTCAACTGGTCCGGTATCTCGAACGAGAAGCTCGATACGCTGTTGGACCGCTCGCGCGAGGTGTCCAGTCAGGCCGAGCGCAAGAAGATCTTCAGCGACATCACGCGAATTCTCCAAGATGAGCTGCCGATGCTGTTCATCATCCATCCGATCGAGCCGAAGGCGTTCAGTCAGCGCGTACAGGGCTATGAGCCGATTCCCGACGGGATGATGCGCTTCAAGGACGTGTGGCTGAAGTAGTCGTCCGTCGGCTTCTCGCCACCATCCCTGTGCTCGTGCTCGTCACGGCCGGGGTGTTCGTGCTGCTGCACCTCACGCCCGGCGATCCCGTCGACGCGATGATGGCGGAGTCCGCCGACGCGACGGCGAAGGAGAGCCTCCGGCGCGAGCTCGGTCTCGATCGGCCGCTCGCCGTGCAGTACGTGGCGTGGATGGGACGGCTGCTTCGCGGCGATCTCGGGCGCTCGATCCGCAACGGCGAGCCCGTGCTGGAAAACGTGAGCCGCCGCTTGCGCCCGAGCCTGGAGCTCGCCACGCTCGCGATGACGACCGCGCTCGTCGTCGCCTTTCCGATCGCCATCGCGTCGGCGGTTCGCCACAACACCGGGGTCGACCGGGCGGGCACGACGTTCGCGCTGTTCGGCCTCTGCATGCCGAACTTCCTGCTCGCACTCCTGCTCATCTTCGTCTTCGGCGTGACGCTGCGCTGGCTACCGATCTCGGGATATCTCGATCCGCTCGAGGAAGGCTGGCTCGGGCTGCGCTCCCTCGTCCTGCCGGCGGTGACGCTCGGTCTCGCGCTCGCCGCCGTCATCACCCGCACGCTGCGCTCGAGCCTGCTCGAGGCGCTCGGCGAGGATTACGTGCGCACGGCACGGGCCAAGGGGCTCTCGGAGTCGGTCGTCATTCGCGGACACGTACTGAAGAACGCGCTCATTCCCGTCGTGACGGTGGTCGGCCTGCAGCTCGGCACGCTCATCGGCGGCGCGGTCATCACCGAATACGTCTTCGCGCTCCCGGGCGTGGGTCGTCTCGTCGTCGACGCCGTGTTTGCACGCGACTACCCGCTCGTCCAGGGCGTCATTCTCCTCATCGCGCTCGGCTTCATCGTCACCAATCTCGCCGTCGATCTCCTCTATGGCTGGATCGATCCCCGAATCCGGATTCGCTGAGTCGGCGCTCGTCGCGCGTGACGAGCCCGACGTCCGCGACCGACGCTGGGACGCCGTGCGCCGCGCCGCGCGCGCGCGCCTCGCCCCGTTCGGCGCCGCCGTCCTGATCGTGGCGATCGTGGTGGCGGTGGCCGCCCCGGTGCTCGCGCCGTACGACCCGGTGGCCCAGGACCTCGGCAACGCGCTCGCGCGCCCCGGACGCGCGCACTGGCTTGGCACGGACAACGTCGGCCGTGACGTGCTGAGCCGCGTGATCTGGGGCACGCGCGTCTCGCTCGTTGCCGGTTTCGTGTCCGTCGCCATCGCGGCCGTCGCGGGCGGCGTGCTCGGCCTGCTGGCCGGCTACGCGGGCGGCCGCGGCGACGGGCTCGTCATGCGACTCATGGACGCGGTGCTGTCGTTTCCACCGCTCGTGCTGGCGTTGGCGCTCGGGGCAGTCCTCGGCGCCGGGTTGACCGGCGTGCTGATTGCGCTCGGGGTTGTCTACACGCCCACCTTCGCGCGGCTCATGCGCGGTCAGGTGTTGAGCGTGAAAACGCGTGACTACGTGGACGCGGCGCGCGCGCTCGGCGCCTCCGCGTGGTGGATCGCCGCGCGCCACGTGCTGCCCAACGCCGCCACACCGATCGTCGTGCAGGCGTCGCTCAGCATCGCGTTCGCGATCCTCGCGGAAGCGTCGCTGTCGTTCCTCGGCCTGGGCGTGCAGCCGCCGTCCGCATCGTGGGGCAGCATGATCAACGCCGGGCGTGGCTATTTACAGCAAGCGCCGTGGATCGTGTTCGGCCCGGGCGCTGCGCTGTTCGTGACCGTCGTGGGCCTCAACTTCGTCGGCGACGCGATCCGCGACGGGCTCGATCCTCGGCTGACGCGCTAGCCGAATCCGTCTCAGGGACGCCGGGAGCGGGGTCCTGTCGCCGGTTTGGTGCCGGTCCGGCGGGCTTCGTCACCCACTCGACCCACACGCCGTTCTTCGAACGGCGAGGGTACGAGGGGTCCCACGCCGCCCGCCTCCCGGCACCAGCACCGGCGCCACCCCGCTGCCGGCGTCACTGAGAACGGGTTCGACTAGTCGCGGTCGACCTTCCGCACGTAGATGTTGTCGGCGACGATGCGGCTCGCCTTGATCTTGTCCGCGTAGATCACGCCGGCCGCGACGGTCGGCGCCTTGATGTCGCCCTTCGTGTCCTTGATCTTGACCGAATCGGATTGGTGGATGTTGCCCTGCACCGTCGGCGCCTCGATCTTGTTCGCGTAGATCGTCTCCGCGCGCACCTCCTGCGCCTCGATGTCGCTGGCCTGCACGGTCGCCGGGGTCGACGGCACCACCACGGTGGGTGCTGGCTGCGGCACGACGACCGACGGCGATGACGGCTGCACCGTCACCGACGGCTGGCTCGGCTGCACCGTCACCGACGGCTGATTGGGTTGCACGACGACGGGCGCCTGCCCGGGTTGCACGATCACGTCAGCGCCGCGCGCGAGGCCGGCCCCAACGATGCTCCCGGCGAGCACACCGAACATTGCGAGCGAAAGACAGCGTCTGTTCATCTTGGTCCCCCTCTTGCGCGTCCATTTGAGGGATGCGCGTTTTGGGATCAGGGCGAACCGCTGCAACCGCGGTGCCGCCCACCGCCACGCGCCATTCGGCGTTGGGGCGTATACTCCCCGCCATGGCGAGCGCGAACGGCTATGCGCGGCTGGAGGAGCGAATCCTCGCCCGCGATCAGGTCGGCGCCAGCGCCGCGCTCTACGAGCTGATTCGCGACAAGCGTCCGGTGAACGAGATCGTGTCCCAAACCGTGCGCATCCATGCGCCGTACACGCACGTGCCGTATCACCAGCGGCTGGACGACGGTGTCGTGAAGTTCGTCAACAACGACCATTGCCTGCTCAGCGAGCGCGTGGCGTTGCCGTTGACGAGCATGCTGGCGCCCGAGCTCTCCATGCTGCCGCTCGCGCAATCCGTCTGGTACATCCCGAGCGGGCTCGATCCATGGAATCAGCTGGTCGGCAAGGCGCCGGGCCACTACACGCGTCTCTACGAGATCAAGGTGAATCAGGCGCCGCCGATGCCTGAGGCGCACTGGCACGATCAGGAGCCGCTGCCGCTGGACGGCCCCATCGGCGAACGGCTCAATCACTGGCTCACGCTCGTGCAGCGCGGTGAGGTGCTGCACGCGTACCGCGTCTTCCTTGGCCTCATGCAGGACCGGCCACACCGCCGCCAGGTGCTCGCGCATCTCGCGTTTGCCGGGCTCATCGACGTGCAGGACCGCATGCTCAACAACCGCTCCTACACCACCGGCCACAAGGCGTACCGCGCGCGCGCGACGATCGAGCTGGGCGACGCGCTCGGCTGGGAGTCGGCGCACCACGTGCTCTACGCGGGCGTGCCCGACATCGCGGTCGGGCCGCGCTGGTATTCCACGTACGAGATGGGCTGCAACGTCGTCCAGAACGTTCTCGACGGGCGCGACGCCGAGCTGTGGCGCCAGGACATGCCGCTGACGCCGGTCGAAGAGGCGCTGCTCGTCGACGTGATCACGCGCGGGCGCGAGTGGTCGATGATCGACGCGCTCGTCGCGCTGCTGAAAGCCGGCCGCAGCCCGCGGCGGATCCTCGACGCGGTGCAGGTTGCTTCGGCACAGGCGATCCTCGACACGGGCGCGCCGAACAATTTCTCGATGTCGCAGCACGCGTACGAGTACTGCAACACGCTCGGCTGGTTTTACGACACGTTCGAGCACCCGCACCGTGTGAAGCTGCTGTTCGTCGCCGCCTCATTCGTCAACCGCGCCGCCGAGCATCAGGCCAATACTCCCGACAACGGCCGCCGCGCCATCACCGCACCGCCGGGCACCGACGCGCTGAGCGGCAGCGCGCTCCTCGAACGGCTCGAGACGGCGCTCCTCGCGCTGCGTCCGCACGAGGCGGTCGGACTCACCGCCGCGTATTTGAAGTCGGGCGCGGACCGCGCGCCGCTCGTGCGGACGCTGGCCACCGCGGCCGCGAAGATCGGCAACGATCCGCACAACCAGGAGCTCGGGCTCTGCCTGATCGAGGACTATCTCAAGAGCCGGGCCGCCGATCGCGAGCGACTGCTGCTGGCGTGCGCGCAGCACAGCGCCGGCCACCGCAAATACGGCGATCACCTCGAGGCGTATCGCCGCTTCGCCGAAGCGTTCGGGCTCTTGTAGCCCGCCGCGCGAAGGCCTATTTGCGGCGCAGCTTCGGGTCCCAGGCGTCGCGCAGTGTGTCGCCGAACAGGTTGAAGCCGAACACGGCGAGGCTGATGGCAAGCCCCGGGAAGATGGCGAGCCATGGCGCCTGCTCCATGAACGCCCGCCCGGTGCTCGACAACATCAATCCCCACGACGGCGTGGGCGGCTGCGTCCCCACGCCGAGGAACGACAGCGTGGCCTCGATGAGGATCGCGTTGCCGAGCCAGATCGATGCGATGACGAGGATCGGCGCGGTGACGTTGGGCAGGATGTGGCCGAGGATGATGCGCAGGTGGCGGCACCCGATGGCCTGCGCCGCTTCGACGTAGCGATTCTGCTTCGCCGAGAGAACGGCGCCCCGCACGATGCGCGAGTTGCCCGGGATGATGACCATGGCGATCGCGAGCATGGCGTTGGTCGTGTTCGGCCGCAGCACCGATACGATCGCCAGCGCGAGCACCAGCGCGGGAATCGCCTGGATCGCGTCCATCACTCGCTGGAAGACGAGATCGACGCGTCCCTCGCAGTAGCCGCACAGCAGACCGATGACCATGCCGGCCGCCGTGCCGATGCCGACGGCGAGGAGACCAACCCAGAGCGAGATGCGCGCGCCATAGATGATGCGGCTGAGCACGTCGCGCCCGATGTCGTCGGTCCCGAACGGGTGCGCGCGACTCGGCGCGGACAGTCGGATCTCCGGCTGCGTCGCCAGCGGGTCGTACGGCGCCAGCACGGGCGCGAAGACGGCCATGAAGACGATCATGACGAGCAACGCCGCGGAGACCGCGCCGAGCGGCTTGCGCCGCATCGCGAGCAGCAGCATCCGCGTACTACTGATGGTCGCGACCTCGGGAGCGTCGAACGTCGCGACCCGAACGGGGACCGTGGCCATCAGCTCACCGGTAGCGGATACGCGGATCGAGCCACGCGTAGGTGAGGTCGATCATGAGATTGAGCGTCACGAGCGTCGCGGCGACGAGCATGACGTTCGTCTGCACCACCGGGTAGTCGCGATACAAAATCGCCTCGACGGTGAGCCGTCCCATGCCGGGCAGCGCGAAGATCGTCTCGACGACGACCGTGCCCGCCAGCAGCACGCCGAGCTGGCCGCCGACGATCGTGACGACGGGGATCAGCGCGTTCTTGAGCGCGTGCTTGTACACGACGATGCGGCCTTCCAGCCCCTTCGCCCAGGCCGTGCGCACGTAGTCTTCGCGCAGGACTTCGAGCACGGTCGAGCGCGTCATCCGCATCGTGGCGGCCGACAGCCGAAAGCCCAGCACCGCCGCGGGCAGCAGGAACTGCTGGAGGTTTCGCCACGGCGACTCCCAGAGGCTCACGTACCCGATGGGCGGGATCCAGTGAAACCAGATGGCCGCGAACGTGATGACCAGCGTACCGAGCCAGAAGTCGGGCAGCGACAATCCGGACACGGCGACGACGCGCCCCGCGTAGTCGGACGCCGTGTCCTGCCGCGTGGCCGACAGCACGCCGATGGGCACGGCGACGACCAGACCGATGATCATGGCGAGCGCGGCGAGCTCGAGCGTCACAGGAATCGCTTTCCTGAGCGACACCACGATCGGCTCGTTGGTGAAGATCGAGTCGCCGGGGTTGAGGCTCACCATCTGCCACAGCCACAGCGCGTACTGCTCGTGATATGGGCGATCGAGACCGAGGTCCTTCCGCAGCTTCGCGAGCTCGCGCTCGCCGACGTTGCCCGACTCGCCCATCAGAACCGTCAGCGCGTCGCCCGGCATGACGCGCATGAGCCCGAAGACGATCAGCGAAGACAGCACGAGCACGGGGACCGCGAACAGCACCCGCCGCAGCACGTACTTCTGCACGCCGGCTCCGCTACTTCTCCAGCCAGGACCGCACGAGCGTCGGCGAACCGTAGCCGTCCGTGCGCCGCAGGGCGCCGGAGGCCACGTTCCGCATGTGCGGCTGGAACACCATGAAGCCGTTGTCGTACGGCATCCACATCCGCAGCACCTGATCGAACTCGCGGTCGACGATCTTCTTCGTGATGGCGCGCTGCTCGGCGCGCTCCGGCGTGCGTCGCAGCTTCGCCGTCAGCTCGTCGATCACCGGATCGTTGACACGGAAGAAGTTCTTCGGCGACTTGCTGTGCATGTACTGATAGGTCCGCTCGTCCACGCCAATGGCGTGGCCGGACTGGAATCCCCACGACATGCCGTCCCACTTGTTGTCCACGTAGCGGCCATAGTAGGTTGTGTAGTCGAGCTTAGTGATCTTCACGTCGATGTTGAGGTTCTTCTTGAGATCCTGCTGGACGAGCTGGACCTCGGACGTCATCTGCGGGAAGTACTCGTAGTAGAACAGCGTCGTCGAAAACCCGTTCGGGTGCCCGGCCTCGGTCAAGAGCTTCTTCGCCTCGGCGGGCTTGTACTGCCACCACGGCCCGAAGTCCTTCGCCGTCAGCGGCGCATCCTGATAATAGATGTAAGGCACGCCCCAGCCCAGGATGCCGTGCCCCTCGAACACGGTGTCCACCATCTTCTGGCGGTCGATGGCCATCGAGATCGCGCGGCGCACGCGCACGTCGTTGAAGGGCGGCCGGTCCTGCGCGAGAGCCAGCCCGAACGGGGCCAGCGTGTTGTGGTACGCCTGCACGACCGTCTGCGGATTGGTCTTTCGCACCACGTCGACCTCGGACGGGCTGGCGACCCAGATGAAGTCGGCCTGGCCCGTGCGGAACGCGGCGAGGCGCGTGGCGCCGTCCGGCGTGGAGAGGATCACGTACTCGTCGACGTACGGCCGACCGTTGTCCCAGTAGTCGGGATTGCGCTGCAGCACGATCCGCACCTTGCGCGTGTGCTCCTTCAAGATGTACGGACCCGTGCCGATCAGGCGCTTCTTGAGATCGCCGTCCTGCTCGAGGACCTCTCTGGCGAAGATGATGGCGATGGGCTCGGCGAGATTCTGCGGGAAGAACACGTTGGGCGTCTTGAGGTGCACGCGCAGCGTGTGTTTGTCCGGCGTCTCCATCGCCTCGATCTCTTGGAAGGTGAACGTCTGCACGCCTTCCTTCGCGTACTGCTCGTAGCAGTACTTGATGTCGGCGGCGGTCAGCTCGCGGCCGTTCACCGGCGGCACGTTCTGCCACTTCACGCCCTGGCGCACCTTGAACGTCCACACGCGGAAATCGGGGCTGCTCTGCCACGATTCTGCGAGATCGCCCTTGAGCGAGAGATCGGCGGCGTTCGCGGCTTCGTCCGAGAACGCGTAGCGTACGAGGCGGTTGCTGGTGAGCCCGGCGAACTGGAATGTGCCCACCGATTGAGTCAGCCGCGGATCGATGACGGGCGGATCCCACGCGGACGCGCGCGTCATGGTGCCCCCGCGCTTGGCGGGCTTCGTGCTGGCGGGCAGCCAGTCGGGATAGGGGGATGCGGCGGCGGCGGCGCGCTTGCCGGATCCCAGCACCGCGGCCGCACCGATTCCAGCTGCAGAGAGACGGACGAAATCACGACGGTTCAGGCGCGCATGCGGACCGAGCATCGCATCCTCCTTCACACCGCTGTGGATCGAGGGGAAGACGAGCCGGACACTGCGTCGAGTGGCGGGAACATTGCCGGAGCGACAGACACAAGTCAATAGCCCCCGGGCGGGAGTATCATCCCGGCCATGACCTACACACGGATCTCCGCCGACTGCCACATCGACATGCCGTGGATCCCGCCCGACCTGTTCACGGCCAACGCCTCGCAGGCAATGCGCGAGCGGATGCCGTACGTCACGGACGGACCCGATGGTCCCTACTGGACCTGCAAGAACGGAACGTCGTTCGGTCTCGTCGGCGGCGTCGGTCCGTCGGGGCAGAAGCTCGTGCCCGGCCAGAACTATCGCGTCGACAAGATGGCGGCCGTCGGCCTCTACGAGGACGGCAAGAAGGGCGTCCGCCGCCCGACGGATCCTCATCTGCGGCTCAAGGACATGGAGATGGACGGCGTGCAGGCCGAGGTGATCTTCGGCATCCTCGGCGCGGCGACGCGGCTGAACGACCACGAGGCGGCCAAGGAGATGTTCCGGATTTACAACGACTGGCTCGTCGAGTTCTGTCGCCCCTATCCCGATCGTCAGATCGGGCTCGCCTGCCTTCCTTACGGCGACATCGATGCCGCGGTGAAGGAGATTCATCGTGTCGCGAAGATGGGATTGCGCGGTCTCGAGCTCTCGTGCTCATGGGACATGGAGCCGATGTGGCATCCGGTGTGGGAGCCGCTGTGGCAGGCCGTCAACGACGTGAACCTGCCGCTGCACTTCCACACGTTCCCGAGCGTCCCGGCGAGCGTGCGCGAGAAGGCGCCCACGCCGCTCGCGAGACGCGCCGCGCTGTTCACCGGCGTGTCGGCGTTCCAGATGAACCTGATCAACATCCTCGCGGCGCTCATCGGCGCGGCGGTGCTGGAGCGGTACCCCAAGCTGCGCGTCGTGTTCGGCGAGAGCGGCATCGGCTGGATCCCGTACGCGCTCGATCGGATGGACTTCGAGTGGGAGGACCGCTTCCGCGACATCGGGTTGAAGATGAAGCCGAGCGACTACTGGCGCCGACAGTGCAAGGCGACCTTCCAGTTCGATCGGATCGGCACGCGCATGATCGACGAGATGGGCGTCGAGACGTTGATGTGGGCCTCGGACTATCCGCACACCGACGGCGTGTGGCCGGAGTCGTCGAAGTACATCGAGGAACAGTTCGGACACCTGCCGGCTGACGTCGTCCGCAAGATCACGTGCGAGAACGCCGGAAAATTTTACCGGCTGATGACATAAACGAGACTCGGAACCGAAACTGCGCCTCCCGCGTTTACCGGGCGTTTTCGCCAACGAGCGTTTCGCCCACGCCCAACCGGGAGGTTCGCCATGAAGCTCATCGCGCGTGCTCTTATCCTCGTGCCCGCGCTCCTCGCCTCGTCCGCCCTCGCCGACGACATGCTCGTGCAGTTCAAAGGCGGCATCGGCGTCATCCCAGTCTCGAGCGGCGTCCCCGTCGTCGGCGCAACAACCTCCGACGTCGTCAACCGGAACTTCGTGCGCGGCGTTCCACCGCCTGGGCAGCCCTGGGTGATCGGGGATCTCAAGGCCGATGTGAAGACCGATGGCAGCATCAAGGTCCAGGGCCGCGGCCTGCTGCTTGCGGGCGGCAATGGCATCGGCTCCAACGCAGGCCAGAGCGTCTTCGCCACGCTGATCTGCGAGGCGGCGGCGCCGTTCACAGAGCGCAACACCACCCTCGCCGGCGTTGCGCTGGCGCCGAACGGCGACTTCGAAATCGACGATGCTCTCTCGCCGGCGCCACCGGCCGACTGTGCGAGCCCCGTGTTGCTGATCCGCAGCGCGGCGCTGCGTGCCTGGTTCGCCGCGGGCATTCCGAAGCCGAACTAGCGATGCACCGTCAGCACATGTAGCACTCGCGGGACGCAGCGCCGGCGCATCACCGATGGCCGGTCGGCGGCCGGCCAGCGGTCGGCTCTGGACCGTGGTGCGATACACTCCGCCTTGCCCCGGGCCGGCGCCGGACGGCCGCTCGGCGGGAGGAATCATGGCTGATCCGCTCTCGAAGCTCATCGACTCGGCTGCGCCCGAGCGCCTCGCCACCGGCTTCGGCTTCACCGAAGGCCCGCTGTGGCATCCCGACGGCTTCTACTACTTCGTCGACATCCGCAAGAGCGACCTGCACCGCATCACGCCCGGCAAGTCCGCGGAGCTCGTCCGTGACAATACCGGCGAGGGTAACGGGACGACGTTCGACCTGCAGGGGCGGCTCGTCATCTGCGAGGGCGGCAATCGCCGGGTGACGCGCTGGTCCGCCGACGGTCGGAGCGAGGTGCTCGTCGACCGCTACGAGGGCAAGCGCCTGAATCGCCCCAACGACGTCGTGTGCAAATCGGATGGCAGCCTCTGGTTCACCGATCCCGGATTGCGCGTGCCGCTCGCCGAGCGCGAGCTCGCGTACGCCGGCGTCTATCGCATCGGCACGGATGGCGGCGTCACGCTCGTCGCGGACTGCGAGTATCCGAACGGTCTCGCGTTCTCGCCCGACGAGCGCACGCTCTATGTCGCCAACACGCGCTGGACGCAATACATCCACGCCTTCGAGCTCGACGCCGACGGCCGCATGTTGCGCCGGCGAATCTTCGCCGACATGTCGTCGGACGAGACGGACGGCGTACCCGACGGCATGAAGATCGACGTCGAGGGCCGTATCTACTGCACGGGTCCGGGCGGCACGTGGGTCTGGGCACCGGACGGCACGAAGCTCGGCATCATCCGCACACCCGAGGTGCCGGCCAATGTGGCCTTTGGCGGCGCCGACCTCCGCACGTTGTTCTTCACGGCGCGCACGTCGGTCTATACGCTGCGCGTGACCACGCCGGGCCAACCGCATCCGTGGTACCGCATCCGCAAGGGGTCATGATGAAGTTCGGTACGTTCCTCTTGATGCAATCGCCGTCGGCGCGCTCCTCGCAGGAGATCTACACGCGCGGCGTCGAGGTCGCGCAAGCGGCGGAATCGCTCGGCTTTCGCAGCATCTGGCTGGCGGAGCACCACTTCTCCACCTACGGCTACCTGTCACGCCCGGCGCAGCTCGCGACGTACATCGCGGCGAAAACCACGCGGCTGCGCGTCGGAACGGCGGTCATCGTCGTCCCGCTGCATCATCCGCTGGTGGTGGCCGAGGAGATCGCCACGCTCGACCTGCTCGCGGGCGGCCGGGTCGACATCGGCCTCGGGCGCGGCTATCAGCACTACGAGTTCGAGCGTCTCGGCCTCGAGCTGGAGACCGGCCGCGCGCGCTGGGAGGAATCGGTCGACATCATCCTCAAGGCGCTCGAGGGACGTCCGTTCACGTACGACGGCAAGATCTTCAAGATTCCGGAGACGACGATCTTCCCCGTACCGCTCCAGCAGCCGCGGCCGCCGATCTGGATCACCGCGCAAAGCCCCGACTCGGTCGAGGGGGCGGTGCGGCGCAGCTTCAACGTGCTGACCGGAGGCTTCGGCGTGCCGCTCGAGCGCATGGCCGACTTTCGGAAGCTGTTCGATCGTGTGGTGGCCGAGGCGAAGCCTCGCGAGCCGCTGCAAGTCGGCGTGCAACGCGCCGTCTACGTTGCCGACAGCGACGCCGACGCGCGCGCCGCGGCCGAGCAGGCACGCTGGAACATGCGCGTGACGCTGAGCCTGCGCAACAACTATCAGCGCGTCGAGGATGGGCGCGCGATACCGGTGCCCGCGCCAAGCGAGCCGAGCGTCGAAGACTTGCTCGACCGTTATCTGGTCATCGGCACGCCCGACACGTGCATCCGGCAGATCCAGCGCATCGAGGCCGCCGTCGGCATCACGCACTTCAACTGCTCCTTCTGGTTCGGCGACCTCGAGCACGCGCGCGTGCTGCGCTCGATGGAGACGTTCGCCCGCGAAGTCATGCCGGCGTTCGTCTAGGACCCAGCGTGTTCATGGGAGGCCGCATGTCCGCTCGCCGTATCGTCGTGATCGCCTTCGTCATCGCCCTCGTCGTCTCCGCCGCGTGGACCGCCTCGGCGCAGCCGAAGCCCGAGGGCGAGATGCGCTTCGCCGTCTACGTCACGCTCGCGCCGGCGTGGTTCGATCCCGCCGAAGTCGTGGGCGTGCTGACGCCGTTCTGGATCATGTACGCGATGCACGACGCGCTCGTGAAGCCAATGCCTGGCAACCACCTCAGCCCGAGCCTCGCGGAGTCGTGGACGGTCAGCAAGGATCAGAGCGTCTACGAGTTCAAGCTGCGACGCGGCCTCAAGTTCCACAACGGCGATCCGTTCACGGCGGACGACGTCAAGTTCTCGTTCCAGCGCGCCAAGGGCGCCAAGATTCTGCACGATAAGGTGCGCGAGGTCGTCGTCGTCGACCCCTACCGAGTGCGCTTCGTCCTGCACGAGCCATGGCCGGACTTCCTGACCTTCTATGGGACGCTCGCCACGTCCGCCGGCTGGATCGCGCCGAAGAAGTACACGGAGCAGGTCGGCGTCGAAGCCTTCAAGAAGGCGCCGGTGGGACTCGGCCCGTACAAGTTCGTGAGCCACACGCCGGGGGTCGAGCTGGTGCTGGAGGCCAACGAGTCGTACTGGCGCAAGATGCCGTCCGTGAAGCGCCTCGTGTATCGCAGCGTTCCGGACGCGACCACGCGCCTGGCCATGCTCAAGCGGGGCGAGGTCGATGTCGCATACCTGCTCGACGGCCCGATCGCCGAGGAGGTCAAGCGCGACCCGGCGCTGCGGCTGGCGTTCTCCGGGGCGATCGGGACCTTCTACCTCGACTACTTCGATCAGTGGGATCCCAAATCGCCGTGGCACGACACGCGTGTGCGATTGGCGGCGAGTCTCGCGATCGATCGCAAGGCGCTGAACCAGGCCGAGAACCTCGGCGCCTCACGGCTCAACGGCAATCTCGTCCCGCGCACGTTCGACTTCGCGCTGCCGCTCGAGCCCCATCCCTACGATCCGGCCAAGGCCAAGCAGCTCCTGAGCGAGGCCGGGTATCCCAACGGGTTCGACGCGGGCGATCTGCATCCCTGGCCGCCGTACACGTCGATGGGCGAGGGCGTGGCAAATTATCTGAACGCCGTCGGCATTCGAACGCGCGTGCGCACCATGGAGCGCGCGGCGTTCTACCAGGCGCTCGGGACGAAGAAGCTGCACGGGGTGTGTGTGTGCATCGACGCCGTCTACGGCAACGCCGCATCGCGGCTGTCGCAAGTCGTGCCCGCGGAGGGCGCGTACTCGTACGGCGCGTACCCAGATATCGAGGCGCTCTACCAGAAACAGGCGCGTGAGCTCGATCGCAAGAAGCGCGAGGCGATGCTGCATCAGATCCAGCAGATGCTCTACGACCGCGCCCGCTTCCCGGGCATCTTCGATTACATCTGGCCCAGCGGCATCGGCCCACGGGTGGAGGAGCCGGCGCTGATGCTCATCGACCCGTATCCGTGGTCGGCGCCGCTGGAGGAAGTCCGTTTGAAGAAACGCTGAGTGGAGGTACCGCGATGAATCCAGTCGTCCATTTCGAAATGCCGTACGACAATCGCCAGCGCATGGCGAAGTTCTACGAGTCCACGTTCGGCTGGCACACGCAGATGCTCGGCGAGGAGATGGGCAACTACATCCTGGCCGCGACGACCGAGACCGGCCCGGAAGGGCCGACGCGCCCAGGCGCGATCAATGGCGGATTTTTCGAGAGGAAGCCGGACTGGCCCGCGCAACATCCGTCGGTCGTCATCGCCGTGGACGATATCACCGCCTCGATCAAGAAGGTCCGAGACGCGGGCGGGACCGTGCTCGGCGAGCCGATGGACATTCCGGGCGTCGGCAAATATGTCGCGTTCACCGACACCGAGGGCAACCGCGTCAGCATGCTGCAACCCACGCGACGGCGGGCGTAGAAAGCCGGCCACGCTGCAGGCCGTCATGGATGCGCTCGGCGCCGTCCACACGCTGACGTTCGATCTCTTCGGCACGATTCTGGACCTCGCCCGCAGCCACGCCCCGCGGCTGCGTGACTTCGTGAACGCCAAGCGGTGCGATGTGACCGCGGAGGAGCTGTGGACGCGATGGCGTAACCGCCAGCGCATCGAGCAGTATCAAGACAACCAGTTCTACACGGGGCACTTCGGGTATCTGGATTCGTCGCGACGGGCGCTGCTTTACACGCTGCGTGCGTCGAAGCTGCCGTTCGATGACGCGGATGTCGCGCGGATCATGGAGGGCTGGCACGAGCTGGCGCCGTTCGCCGACGCGGGGCCCGGGCTTCAGCGGCTCCGCGGTCGGTTCAAGCTCGTCGTCCTCTCGAACGGCGAGAACGACTTCGTGACGCATCTCTTGAAGAATCGTGTCCGACACGAGTTTGACCGGGCGATCTCGGTCGAAGACGTCGGTGTGTTCAAGCCGCATCCCGCCGTGTACCGGTATGCGGCGCGCATGCTGAAGGCGGAGCCCTGCGAGCTGATGATGGTGTCGGCGCACAGCTTCGACGCGGTGGGCGCGCGCGCGTCGGGATATCGCGCCGCATACGTCAACCGCTACGACCTTCCGTATGACGAGACGCCGTACCGGTTCGACGTCGAGGCGCGCGATTTCCTCCACCTGGCCGACCAGCTCGGCTGCCCATAGATTCGGGCCAACTGCGAGGGGAACCATATGCCATACGCCGACCACAGAGGCACTCGGATCCACTACGCGATCGACGGCCACGGGCCTGACCTGGTGCTCCAGCACGGATTCACCGGCAATCTGAGGCGGTGGTCGCTGTTCGGGTACGTGGACGCCCTCCGATCGAGCTATCGACTGATCATGATCGACGCGCGCGGGCACGGGGAAAGCGACAAGCCTCACGACGTGGCCGCGTATGACCTGCGGCTTCGTGCCGGCGACGTCGTAGCCGTCCTCGACGCGCTCGGGATCGCCAAGGCGCACTATTGGGGCTATTCGATGGGCGGCTGGATCGGATTCGGTATGGCGCGGTATGCGGCCGAACGTGTCCACTCTCTCGTCATCGGCGGCTCACATCCATATGAAGCGCGCTTACCGGCCGGCAGCCGCCTCGATGGCTCGGATCCGGAGGCATTTGTCACGGCGCTCCAGCGCCGGCTCAACGTCGATCCCGCGACCATCCCGGCATCGATACGCGAGGAGATGCTCAGCAACGACTTTCGAGCTCTCGCGGCGGCGCAACAGGACCGTCCTTCCCTGGAGGACATGCTGCCGGCGATGGCCATGCCGTGTTGCCTCTATGCCGGTGACGCCGATCCGATTTATCCGAAAGTCCAGCAGTGCGTACGCAGTATTCCGGGCGCCACGTTCTTCACGCTCGCCGGCCTGGACCATTCGGCGGTATTCCGCGAGTCGAAGCTCGTGTTACCGCAGGTGACGAAGTTTCTGCACGGCGTCGCCCAGCGGGTCGCGTAGGAGGGGCGGTCATGTGTCGAGCGATCAAGACGCTGCACAACTTCACGCCGCCCGCGACCGACGACGAGATCCGGGCGTCGTCGCTGCAGTTCGTTCGCAAGCTGAGCGGGTTCACGAAACCGTCGAAAGCGAACGAAGCCGCGTTCGCCCGCGCGGTGGACGACGTCGCCCACGCCGCACGAACGCTGCTCGATGCTCTGGTCACCACCGCTCCGCCGCGCGATCGCGAGATCGAGGCATCAAAAGGCCGCGCGAGGTCCGCTTACCGCACGTACACGACGTAGGTCGACAGCCGCCCGTCCTCGACGTCCACCACGCGGAAGCCCGGCGGCCCTGCCTCGAAATGAGTGTCGCTGCCGACCTTCGAGAGCTGAATGCACGTCGACGGTGTCGTGAGCATCGTCAGGCCGTCGCGCTGAATCACCTGCTCGGTGTGGACGTGGCCGCCGATCAGGCACCTAACCTGACCGTGCTGCGACAGCAGCGACATCAGCTCGGCGCCATTGCGCAGCTGCATGGTGTCCATCCACGCGTGGCCGAGCGGCCACGGATGGTGATGGACGAACACGACCGTCGGCGCCGGCCTGTGGGCCGCGAGGTCCCGCTCGAGCCAGTCGAGCTGCACGGGATCGAGGACGCCGTCGGCATGGCCGACCTCGTGCGAGTCCAGCGCGACGACATGCAGACCGTCATGGTCGAGCGCCCAATACCCAGGCGCGTCCTTGGGGACGCCCGGCCGCAACGCCACATTGAACGCCTCGAGGTTGTCGTGGTTGCCCATCAGGTAGTACGCGGGGCACGGCAGGCCCGCGAGGATCTCCCGCAGCCGTATATAAGAGGATGCGTACTCTGCGGGCGTGAGCGACCGGTCGCGGTGGAGGATGTCGGGGCTGGCGAGATCGCCGCCCAGGACCGCAAACGCCGGCGCCGGGTCGAGACGTCGAACCGTCTCCACCACCCGACACAGCGACGCGTCGGTGTCGAACTCCGTATTGGTCCCGCGGATCAGCCACTTACCGCCCGCCATGATGTGCGTGTCGGTGATGTGGACGAAGCGAACGCGATCTCTCATATCGCCGGCTCCTCGGTCTGGCGTACCATAGCATCACCGTGGCGATGGATGAGTTCGTCATCGAGGGCGGTGTTCCCCTCCGAGGCACGGTCACCCCGAGCGGCAACAAGAACGCCGCCTTCCCGCTGATCGCCGCCGCGCTGCTCACCGACGAGCCCGTCCGCCTGCACAACCTGCCCGACATCGCGGACATCCGGACCATGCTCGCCATCGTCGAGGGGCTCGGCGTCGACGTCGATCGCCACGACGCGCACACCGTCACGCTCCGCGCCCGGCGCATCACCACGACGACGCCGGATCCGGCGTTGCTCAAGCGCGTGCGCGGCGGCCTCGTCCTCATGGGCCCGTTGCTCGCCCGCGAGGGTGAGGCCCGGGTGGCGCACTCGGGCGGCGATCAGATCGGCCGCCGGCGCATCGACACCCACGTGCTCGGGCTGCAGGCGCTCGGCGCGAGCCTCCAGTCGGAGCCCGGCCTCGTGCTCCGCGGGCGCCCGCTGCGCGGCGCCGACATCCTCCTGGACGAGGCGAGCGTCACGGCGACCGAGAACGTCGTCCTCGCGGCCGCGCTCGCCGACGGAACCACGATCCTCAGGAACGCGGCGTGCGAGCCGCACGTCCAGGAGACGTGCGCGCTGCTCACCGCCATGGGTGCCCGCATCGACGGCATTGGCAGCAACCTGCTCCGCATCCACGGCGTCTCGCGCCTGCGCGGAGCGGAGTTCACGCTCGGCCCGGATTTCATGGAGGTCGGCAGCTTCATCGCGCTCGGCGCGGTCACCGGCGGTGAGCTCACGATCAAGAACGCCGGGCTCGAGCACCTGCGGATGTCGCTGGGGATTTTCGCCCGGCTCGGCGTCCACACGCGCGCCGACGGCGACGATCTCATCCTGCCCGCGGGCCAACACCTGGCCGTGCGGCCGGACCTCGGCAACGCGATTCCGACGATCGACGATGGGCCGTGGCCCGCCTTCCCCGCCGATCTGATGAGCGTGGCGCTCGTCACGGCGACGCAGGCCGAAGGCGCCGTGCTGTTCCACGAAAAGATGTACGAGAGCCGGCTGTTCTTCGTCGACAAGCTCATCGGCATGGGCGCGCGGGTAGTCCTGTGCGACCCGCATCGGGCGCTGATCCACGGGCCGGCGCGCCTGCGCGGCGAGCCGACTGGCATCCCGAGCCCCGATATCCGGGCGGGCATCGCGCTCGTGGTCGCGGCCCTCGCAGCCGAGGGGCGCACGATCATCCGCAGCGTCGACCAGATCGATCGCGGGTACGAGAACATCGACGCCAAGCTGCAGGCGCTCGGTGCGCGCGTGCGCCGCGTGCGCGTCTGACCTCCGCCTTCAGGAGTCCGTTCGATGAATGACAACGCCTATCGCATCCGCGCCGAGCGCGGCGACGTGCAGCTCGGAACGTGGGTGACCATGATCCGGACGCCTGCGGTGCTGACGCTGCTGAAGGCCGCCGGCCTCGACTTCGCGCGTGTCGACATGGAGCACTCGCCCTTCTCGATGGAGACGGTCGCCGACATGGCGGCATTGGCGCGCGCCCTCGACTTTCCGCTCGTGGTGCGGCCGCCCGAGGGCAATCGCGAGTGGATCACGCGGCTGCTCGACGCCGGCGTGTGGAACCTGCACGTCCCGCAGGTCGACACGCCCGAGCAAGCGGCCGCCGTCGCCGCGTGCTGCCGCTATGCGCCGCTGGGCGAGCGCGGCATGTACGGCTTCGGGCCGCACACCATGTACGAGACGCTCGCCCCGGCCGAGCACATGGCCGCCGCCAACGCCCGCGTGCACGTCACGGCGATGCTCGAGACGCGGCGCGCGTTCGAGCGCCTGGACGAGATCGCCGCGGTGCCGGGCATCGACGCGCTGACCATCGGACCGACGGACCTCGCGCAGGATCTCGGCGTGCTCGGCACCCCGGCACAGCGCGAGACGCTCGACCGCCACCGCCGCCGCCTCGTGGAGGCGGCGCGAAAACACGGTAAAGCCGTTGCGATGTTGACCGACAGCGTCGAGGGCGTGCGCGAGATGATCGCGCTCGGCGCCACCATCATCAACGTCTCCTCCGACGCGGCCATGCTCAAGCGCGGCTACGCGTCGCTCATGGCCGAGGTTCGCCGTGATTCACGGGGCTGATAGAATCCAGCCCCATGACCCCGATCTCCTGGCGCGCTGAGGCCGTCCCCGTCGCTGGAATCGCGCTGCACCTCGCCACCGCAGGCGATGGCGCGCCGGTGCTCGTGCTGCACCACGACATCGGGCGCCCCGAATCGTCGCCATTCGACGACGCACTCGCGCGGCGCTTCCGCGTTCTGGCGCCGTCGCATCCGGGCTACGACCGCTCCTCGCGGCCGGATTGGATGCGCAGCGTGCGCGACGTCGCCGTCGTCTATCAGTGGCTGCTCGCCGCGCGCGACATCACACGCGACCTGAGCGTCGTCGGCCTCGGCTTCGGCGGCTGGATCGCGGCCGAGATGGCCACGATGGCGCCGCGCGCGTTCAAGCGCCTCGTCCTCGTCGGCGCCATGGGCATCAAGCCCGAGCGCGGTGAGATCGCGGACCAGGCGCTGCTCTCGTACATCGACTACGTGCGCCGCGGCTTCGCCGATCAGCGCGCGTTCGATCGGGTCTTCGGCGCCGATCCGTCGACCAGCCGGCTCGAACAGTGGGATCTCAACCGGGAGATGACGTTCCGGATCGCGTGGAAGCCGTACATGTACAGCCCGACGCTGCCGCATCTGCTGGGCGGCGTGAGCACGCCGGCGCTGATCGTCTGGGGCCGCGACGATCGAATCGTCCCGCTCGAATGTGGTGAGCGCTATCAGAAGTCGCTGCCGAATGCGCGGCTGCACGTCGTGGACGCCGCCGGCCATTTCGTCGACATGGAGCAACCCGACACCCTGGCCGACCTGGTCGCGCGGTTCGTCACCGAAGCCTGACGGGAGACCTCGATGCATCTCATGTACTTCACCGAGCAGCCGATGTCGGCCTACCCCGAGCAGGAGGGCCGCGACTTCGGCGCGACCGCGCTGATGTTCAGCAACCGTCATTTCGACCCGGTCGCGGGCAGCCGTCTCTACAACCAGTACCTCGAGCACTATCGGCTCGCCGAAGAGGTCGGCTTCGACGGCATCATGCTGAACGAGCACCACAACGCCCCCTTCTGCATGCAGGCCAAGTGCAACGTCTTCGCCTCGATCCTCGCCGCCATGACGAAGCGCGTGAAGCTCGTGCTCCTCGGCAATCCGCTGCCGCTGGCGGACAATCCCGTCCGCCTCGCCGAAGAGCTCGCGATGATCGACATGATCTCGGGCGGCCGGCTCGTGTCCGGCTTCGTGCGCGGCGGCGGCCAGGAGCAGCTCGCGGCCGGGGTGAACCCGGCCTACAACCGTGAGCGCTTCGAGGAGGCGCACGCGCTGATCGTGAAGGCGTGGACGCAGGTGGGCCCGTTTCGCTGGGAGGGCACGCATTACCAGCATCGCGTGGTGAATCCGTGGGCCGTGCCCCTTCAGAACCCGCACCCGCGTGTGTGGATTCCCGGCGTGCTGAGCAAAGAAACGATCGTCTGGGCCGCGAAGCAGCGCTATCCGTACATCGCGCTCAGCACCGAGATCGAGGCGACGAAGAAGATCTGGGAGCTCTACGACACGGTGGCGCAGGAGGCCGGCTACGCCGGCGGTCCGGAATATCGCGGCTACCTGCAGCGCTGTCACGTTGCCGAGACGGAAGAGAAGGCGATGGCGAACGCGAAGCAATTCATGTGGATGCAGGGCGAGTTCACCGGGCTCGCACATCCCGTGTGGTCGAGCCCGTCGGGCTACTTCTCGCCGTCGTACCGCACCGCGTTCGTCGAATACGCCGTCGGTCGACGCTCCAACCCGCGGGGCGCCGCGTTCGAGGATCAGATCCAGAACCAGCAGATCATCGCCGGCACGCCGAAGACGGTGATTCCCAAGCTCCGACGGCTGCTGGAGGAGACGCGGCCTTCGATCGTCGGCTTCTGGGCCTCCGACGGCTTCGTGTCGAACGACGACAGCAAGACGTGCATCCGTCTGCTCGGACAGGAAGTGCTGCCGGCGCTCCGGGACATCGGCAAGGAGCTCGGCCTCTGGAGCCCGTTCGAGGCCAACGCCCCCACCAGCATCAACTTTCCGGCGCCGGCCCGGCCCAGAGAGCCCACGCACTAGTCAGCCGGCAGCGATGCGCTAGTCGGTCGGCAGAGGAGGTCGTCGGATGAAGACGCTCATCGAGGGCGGCTGGGTCGTCGCACACAACGGGACGACCCACGAGGTGCACGAGCGCGGGGCCGTCGTCATCGAGAACGACAAGATCCTGCATGCGGGCGGCCCGTACAGCGGCGCCGTGGACACGACGATCTCGGCGCGCGGCAAGCTCGTCTCCCCTGGGTTCATCAACACGCACGTGCACACCGCGGGCGGCGGCGGGGACTACCTGCTGCTCGACATGGCGAAGAACGACTACCGCACCGCCAACTACATGAGCTTTGCCGCGCCGCTCAAGGGGAAGATCACGCCGCCTCCGCCCGAAGCCGTGGCGGCATTGCGCGCCTTCGTCTTCCTGCACGCGCTGAAGAACGGCACCACCACGGTGATCGACGTCGGCGGTCTGCGCGGCGACTGGGAAGGCTACGCGCGGCTCGTCGACGACCTCGGCGTGCGCGTGTACGCGAGCCCGCCGTTCCGCGATCGCGAGACGTATATGGACGCGCAGGGCCGCCTCACCTACGAAGAGGACACCGCCGTGGGCCAGACGCGTCTGCGCGAGGCGATCGATTTCGTCCGCAAGTACGACGGCGGCGCGCAGGGCCGCCTGCGCGGGATGTTGAACGCCGCGCAGGTCGAGACGTGCAGCGCGCCGCTGCTGCGCGCGGGCAAGGACGCCGCGCGCGAGCTCGGCGTGCCGATCCACACGCACGCGGGCGGCAACCTCGTCGAGTTCCAGCGCATCATGGACGAGTACCGGAAGACGCCGGTGCAGTTCCTCGCCGACCTCGGCTTTCTCGACGAGCGCACGCTGCTCGGTCATGTCGTGTTCACCACCGCGCACGCGTGGCCGCGCTATCCCTTCGGCGACGATCTCCGCGCGCTGGCGGAGAGCGGCGCGACCGTCGGCCACTGCCCGTACAAGTACGCGAAGATGGCGATGACGCTGCAGTCGTTCGACCGCTACCGCCGCGCCGGCGTGAACCTCGCCATCGGGACGGACACCTACCCGATGGACATCGTCGCCGAGCTGCGCTGGGCGTCGATGCTCGCGAAGGTGACCGACGGCAACTACCAGGCCGCGCTCCCGCGCGATGTCTTCAACGCGGCCACGCTCGGCGGATGCAAGTTCCTCGGGCGCACGGACCTCGGCCGTCTCGCCCCCGGGGCGAAGGCGGACGTGCTCCTCATCGACCTCGACCACCTCGGCGCGCCCGTCTACGCGGATCCGATCAAGGCGCTCGTCGACGGCGCGTCCGGCCGCGACGTCGACACGGTCATCGTCGACGGCAAGGTGCTCGTACAAGGCCGGCGCCTCACGCGCCTGGACGAGGACGAGGTCTACGCCAAGGCGCGGCGGGCGACCGAACAGTACTGGAGCCACGTGCCCGGCTGGCGATGGGACGGCGCGAGCGTCGATCGCATCATGCCGCCGGCGTTTCCGATCAGGAGGTCGTGATGAAGCACATCATCGTCGCGGTCCTCGCGATCGTCGCGCTCGCGGCCGCCACCCCGGCGCGCGACGCGCAGGCGCAATCGGATCAGGTCACCTGGGGCGTGCACATCACGCTCGCGCCCACGTGGCTCGACCCCGCGGAGTCGTCCGGGATCATCACGCCGTACATGATTTACTATGCGCTGCACGACGCGCTCGCCAAGCCGATGCCGGGGCAGCTTCTCGCGCCGGCGCTGGCAGAGTCGTGGACCGTTTCCAAGGACCACCTCGCGTACGAATTCGTCCTGCGCCACGGCATCCGGTTTCACAACGGCGACCCGGTGACCGCGGAGGACGTCAAGTTCTCGTTCGACCGCTACCGCGGCGCCGCGGTCAAGACGCTCAAGGACCGCGTGGCCGGCGTCGACGTCGTCGACACCTCGCGGGTGCGGTTCCGCCTCAAGCAGCCGTGGCCCGATTTCATGACGTTCTACACGACGGCAACCGGAGCGGGCTGGATCGTGCCCAAGAAGTACGTCGAGAAGGTCGGCGACGAGGGCTTCAAGAAGGCGCCGATCGGCGCCGGGCCGTACAAGCTCGTGTCGTTCACGCCCGGCGTGGAAGTGGTCATGGAGGCGTTCGATCAGTACTGGCGCAAGCGGCCGAGCGTGCGGCGGCTCGTCTTCAAAGTGATCCCCGACGAGTCGACGCGGCTGGCCGCCCTCAAGCGGGGCGAGGTCGACATCGTCTATTCCATCCGGGGCGCGCTCGCCGAGGAGTTACGCCGCACGCCGGGGCTCCAGCTCAAGTCGACCGTCCTGCAGGGTACGTTCTGGCTCTATTTCCCAGAGCAGTGGGATCCCAAGTCGCCGTGGCACAACCCCAAGGTCCGCCAGGCCGTCAACGTCGCGTTCGATCGCAACGCCATCAACCAGGCCGAGACGCTCGGCTTCTCGCGCATCACCAACAGCATCATTCCGGACATCTTCGAGTTCTTCTGGAAACCGCCCACGGCCGTGTACGACCCGGCGAAGGCCAAGCGCCTGCTCGCCGAAGCCGGGTATCCGAACGGTTTCGACGCCGGCGATTACACCTGCGACGTCGCCTACGCGAACATCGCGGAGCCGATCCAGAACTACCTGCAGGCCATCGGCATCCGCAGCCGGCTGCGGCCACTGGAGCGGGCAGCGTTCTTCAGCGCGTACGGCGAAAAGAAATTCCGCAACATCGTGCAGGCCGCGAGCGGCGCATTCGGCAACGCGGCGACGCGGCTCGAGGCGTTCGTCGCCGCCGGCGGGACATACGTCTACGGCAGCGATCCCGACCTCGACGGGCTGTTCCGGGAGCAGGCGGCCGAGCTCGATTCCAAGCGACGAGAGGCGACGCTGCACCGCCTCCAGCAGCTCGTGCACGAGCGGGCGATCTACGCGCCGATCTGGCAGCTGGCGTTCCTGAACGGCGTCGGCCCGCGCGTCGAGGAATCCAGCCTCGGCGCGATTCCGGGCTTCGCCTATTCGGGCCCGTACGAGGACGTCAAGCTGAAGAAGTAGCCGGCTCGCGCGGGATCGAGAGCACGACGCGACACCCGCGCGGCGTTCCGTCGATCTCCGATGCCGCACCGATGGCGATGGCGCCGCTGTGCACCTCGGCCACACGCCGCGCCAGCGTGAGCCCGAGTCCGACACCGCGGCGCGCATCGTCCCTGGCGTCCGGCGTCCGCGCGGCGTCGGCGCGATAGAACGGATCGAAGACGCGCTCGCGGTCCGCGGCCGCGATGCCCGGCCCCTCGTCGCGCACGGTGAAGACGACGCGCGCGCCGTCGAGCACCGCCGACAGCGTGATCGGCGGCGCACCGTATTTCGCCGCGTTCTCGACGAGATTCCACAGCGCGCGCCGCAGCAGGGCCTCGTCTGCGATGAGGCTCACGGCCGGGCCGGCCTCGACCTGTACGGGGTGCCGCGCCGTGAGCGGATCGTGATGCGCGCGCTCCGCGACCTCACGGAGCAGGGCGTGGGCTTCGACCGTCCCGAGATGCGCGGGCAAGCCTGTCGCCTCCAGGCGCGCCGTGGTGAGCACGTCGTCGACGAGCCGGTCGAGCTCGGCCAGATCGCGCTCGATGTCGGTTACGCGCCGTTCGTCGTCGCCGCCGCGCGGCAGCAGCGCGAGGGCCACACGGATGCGTGCCAGCGGCGAGCGCAGCTCGTGCGAGACATTGGCGAGCAGATCCTTCTCGGCGCGGACCAGGCGCTCCACCCGCTCGGCCATCTCGTTGAACGCGCGCGTGAGCTCGGTGATCTCGTCGGCGCGCCGCGCGTGGATCGCGTCCGTGGGCGCGCGCGCCGACAGGTCCCCGGCACCCAACCGACGCGCTGCCGCGGTGAGCCGCTCGAGGGGACGCGAGATGCGCTGCGCGAGCGGGCGCGTGGCGATCGCCACGACGACGAGCGCCAGTCCCACCAGGAGCAACGGGCGCCAGAGTGAGGGCGTGCCCATCGGGCGCGGGACCGCGCCCTCGACCACCGCCACCACGGCGCCGGATGACGGATCGCGGATCGGCGCCGCGGCGAATCCCATCGGCCGCGGCCGCACGATGAGGCGCCCGGCGCGGACGGTCGCCTGCTCCGCGGGCGTGAGCGGCGGCAGCTCGTCGCCTGCCGCCGCGATGATACGGCCGTCGAGGTCGCGCACGCGGATGGCGAGATGGAGATCCGCGTGGATCTGCTCCAGACGCGCCGCGAGCGCCGTCGGGTCGCCGATGCGCTCGCCCACGAGCGACGCCAGATGGCGCGTCACCCGCGGCGCCATCTCGCGACGAAACGCCTCCCGTGCGCCGAGCGCGAACACGAACGCGGTCGTTCCCGCCACGACGAGGAGCACACCGAGGAAGTGGAGATAGATCCGCGAGTGCAGGCGCGCCATGCTACCCGGCGTCGCGCGCGAGCACGTACCCGGCCCCGCGCACCGTCTTGATGTAGCGCGGCTCCTTCGGGTTGCTCTCGAGCTTTGCTCGGAGCTTGCTGATGTGCACATCGATCGAGCGGTCGAACGACTCCCAGCTCGTGCCCTTCAGCGCGTCGAGCAGCTGGTCGCGCGACAACACGCGCCCCGCCGCACGCGCGAGCGCGGCCAGCAGATCGAACTCGTACGCCGTCAGCGCGGCCCGGCGGCCATCGACCGTCACTTCCCGGGCATCGAAATCGATCTGCAGGTGGCCCACGCTGAGCCGGGTGCCCGCAGGCGCCGCGACGCGCCCGCGCCGCAGCACGGCATGGATGCGCGCGAGGAGCTCGCGGGGGTTGAACGGCTTGGCGAGATAGTCGTCCGCCCCGAGCTCGAGCCCGACGATCTTGTCGACGTCCTCGCCGCGCGCGGTCAGCATGATGACGGGCAGCGCGGCCAGCTCCGGCGTCGCGCGCATCCGTCGGCAGATCTCGAATCCGTCCGCGCCGGGCAGCATCACGTCGAGCAGCACCACGTCGAACCGCGACCGGCGCAGCAGACTCAGCCCGCGCTCCCCATCGGCGGCGACCGTCACGTCGAGCTCGTGCCGGCCGAGATATTCGGTCACCAGCGCGGCCAGACGCGCGTCGTCGTCGATGAGGAGCACGGCGGTCCGGGTGGGCACCCCGCTACCGTAGCAGGACCGTTCAGCGCATGCCGTGCGGTGCCATCGTTCGGACGTAACCGGCCACGGCGTGCCGCTGCGCCGGCGTCAATGTGTCGTGGATCTCGATGATCGCCTGCGTCACCGCGGTGCGCATCGCCTGATGCTGCTGCTCCATTTGCGCGTGCACCGCCTGCAGCTGGCTCGGGTCGAGGCGATCGCCCTCGAAGAGCGCCAGCACCTCATCGCGTTGGGCCGTACGGTCCGGCCGGGCGGTCTCGAGCGCCGCGAACGCGCGGTCGCGCGAGGCGTGGATGGCGCTGCGCTGCTCGGCGCTCACGCCCGCCTGGTCGAGGGCTTCGTCGAGCGCGGCGGAAATCATCCGCTTCATCATTCGCCCGTGCGGCCCCCCGGCAGCGCCGCCGGGCGGTACCTGCGCCCACGCGCGCGCGCCAACCAGCGCCGCCACACCGACTGCCGCCCCGATCAACACCACCGCCGTCACCCGCTGAAAGCTCCGTAGCGTCATGGCTGATCCTCCTCGTCGTGATGTGCACAGGACATCGACGCCCGCACATCCCGAACGATCGGCCGGGACGATGAACGGCGTATGTTCGGAATGTAAAGATTTGTCGCACGCGGCTCGTTATAATCGCCGGCATGAGCATGCTGGAGCGCGCCGAAGCCGCCGAGCGGGCCCTGAGCGAGGAGCTGGATCGCACCGTCGTGAAGTCCGTCATCTACGTGTCAGGGGATCGTGATCCGCGACAGCCGATCACACGGCCCGACAACGGCAAGCTGGTCATGATGGGCCAGGACCCGCGGCTGCCGCGGATGCCGGAACGCCCGACGCTCTTCGACTTCTTCAAGTTCCGGTTCGGCCCCGCCAATCACCTGATGCAGAGCGCCCGGCTCGCGCAGAAGAACGGCGTGCCCGAGAAGCTCGTGCTCGCGTGCCTGCTCCACGACATCGGCATCGCGGGCTTCATCCGCGGCGATCATGGCTATTGGGCCGCCCAGCTGCTCGAGCCGTACGTCGACGAAGAGGTCGCGTGGGCCATCCGATATCATCAGGCGCTGCGATTCTTCCCCGACGAATCGGTCGGCTACTCGTATCCAACGATGTACGTCAAGCTCTTCGGCGCCGACTACCAGCCCGATCCATACATTCGGCGGGACTACGAGTACGCGCGCAACCATCGCTGGTACATGAGCGCGCGACTGATCTGCATCAACGACCTCTACGCGTTCGACCCCACCGTCCAGGTGCAGCTCGAGGAATTCACGGACGTGGTGGGCCGCCACTTCAAGCAGCCGACAGAAGGGCTCGGATGGGATGCCAGCCCCTCGGCGCACATGTGGCGCACCATCATGATGCCGACGAAGTATCTCTAGACTCGCACGTCGCGGTGCGCGCCCCACCGCGCGAGCCCTTCCCGCGGGCGAATGGCTCTCGGCCACCCGGCGTCCAACCGGTACGGAGGCTCTCGCCATGACGACGATCGCGCGACCACGGTTCATTGCTTGCGTGCTCGGCCTGGCTCTCGGGTTTGGCATGCTCGCCCCCGCCGTTGCCGCCCCGACTTCCGAGGCGCCCGCGGCGGATGAGGCAATCGGACGCACGCCACCGCGGTTGAGCTACGTGGATGGTGACGTCTCGTTCTGGCGGCCCGGCGCCGCCGACTGGGCGCCGGCGCAGATCAACACGGCCATGGCGCCCGGTGACGAGACGTACACCGGCAACCGCGGCAATCTCGAGATGCAGATCGGCGCCCGCGCGTTCGTGCGGGCCTGGGGCGATACGCAGCTCGGGCTCCTCAACCAGGAGCCCGACTTCGTGCAGTTCAAGATCACCGCCGGCCACGTGTCGCTCGACCTTCGCAGCGTCGAGCCCGGTCGCACGGTCGAAGTCGACACACCGTTCGCCGCCTTCACGATCGACGCGCCCGGCTACTATCGCGTCGACGTCACGCCCGACCGCACGTCCTTCATCACCCGGCGCTCCGGGCGCGCGACCATGACGCCCGCGGGCGGCGCGGCGGTCGCGGTCGCGCCGAGTGAAGAGATCGTTCTCAGCGGTGGCGCGACGCCGAGTATCCAGAGCTTCGTGGCGCCGGCGCTCGACGTATTCGATAGCTGGAACTACGCGCGCACCGACGAGCTGATCGATTCACTGAGTGCGCGATACGTCCCCGCCGGCGTCTATGGCGTCGACGACCTCGATCACCACGGCGTGTGGCGCGTGGTGCCGACCTACGGCTCGGTATGGGTGCCGCGTGGCGTGCCAACCGGCTGGTCTCCGTACAGCACGGGCCGCTGGGTCCTCGATCCCCTGTACGGATGGACGTGGGTCGACGACGCGCCGTGGGGCTGGGCACCGTACCACTACGGCCGCTGGGTCTTCGTCGACGGCTACTGGGCGTGGACGCCCGGACCGCTCGTCGTGCGCCCCGTCTACGCACCGGCGCTCGTCGTCTTCTTCGGCGCGCCGGGCGTGCGCGTCGCCGTCGGTGCGCCGTTCGTGAGCTGGGTGGCGCTCGGCTGGGGTGAGCCTGTCATTCCCTGGTGGGGCGGTCCGCGCTATGTCGGGCATGCACACTGGGTCGGCTGGGGCGGTCCGCGCATCGTGAACAACGTGGTCGTGCAGCGCACCACCGTCGTAAACGTTCAGAACATCACCGTCTATCGCAACGTGAATGTGAACCACGCGGTCGTCGCCGTGCGCGAAGACGCGTTCGGCCGGCGTCCCGTGCACGAGGCGCGCGTGCAGGAGGTCGACGTTCGCCGTCTCGAGCCCGTGCGAGGCCGCCTGCGCGTCACTCCGGACGCGTCGAGCTTCGTCGCCGCGCACGGGCCCGCCTCCAAGCCGCCGGCGCAGGTCGTCGAGCGTCAGGTCGTCGCCACGCGCCGGCCTGTGGCCCGCGTGATGCCGCCCGAAGGCGCGCGCGAGCGCGGCGCACCGGCCGTCAACGCGCCCGCACCCCGTATCGTGCCGGCGCCGAAGCCGGCCGCGACGACCGCGACGGCGCCGCCGCGACGTGCGCCGTTCGGCAACAGCCCGGTCGAGCGCGAGCGCGTGTCGACGCCGCCGCGCTTCGAGAATCGCGGGCCCGAGCCGCGTGCGGACGCCGCGCGGACCGAGCCGCAGACCAACGCGCCGCGTCCCGAGCCCCAGACCGAGTCGCGGGTGCTGACCGCACCGCCACAGACCGCGCCGCAAGCGGCTCCGCCGCACGCCGCGCCACCGCAGGCGGCTCCGCCATACGCGGCCGCGCCCCAGGCGACACAACCGACCCCGCGTCCCGAGCCGCGCGCGGAAGCGCCGCGCACCGCACCGCGCGTGGAAACGCCGCGCCCGGAGAATGTGCGGCCCGATGTCGGCCGCGGCCGCGAGGCAGCGCCCGTCGGCCATGGCTTGCCCGGCGAGCCGGCCAATCGCGTCGCCCCGTGGCGCCAGCAGTCGAGCGCGCCGCGTCCCGCTGCACCGACGGCGCGCGCGGCAGAATCAGCGCTGCCGCGGGCGGCCGCGCCGGCGACTCACGGGCCGGCACCGACGGTGCAGCGCGGCGAGACGCCGCGCACGCCGCCTCGCCCGGCCGCCGCTCACGGCAGCCGCGACGAGCCGCACCCGCGCGAGCGCTGACGCCGCGGCTCAGTGCGCCGGCGGCGGCGGCGTCCGGCCCAGGACGTTTTCGATCGCCATACCGATGGCGAGCAGCCGCTCGTCGGAGCCGCGCAGCCCATCGAGCGACAGCCCCACCGGCATGTGGGTCGATGGGCCGAGGCCCGCTGGAATCGTGAGCCCCGGGATCCCGGCATTGCTGCCGGGATCGGTATTGCGGATGAATTGCAGGAACGTCTCGAGACTGGAGGCCGGCGGCCCCTGGGCGACCGCCACCGCGGGCGTCGTCGGCGCGACCAGCGCCTCGATACCGTACGTCGCGAACGTGTCGACGTAATGCTTCGCGAGGGCGGGGCGCGCCTCCGCCATGGCCGCTCGGTAGACCGGCGCCGCATCGACGACGCCG
>Ga0310810_10000088_pt1 | contig 93455 bp, 80 predicted proteins | sample NCmetagenome_FD_207641 | JGI IMG/M metagenome (GOLD analysis project Ga0310810, IMG submission 207641) | Soil microbial communities from experimental microcosm in Duke University, North Carolina, United States - NC | ecosystem: Engineered > Artificial ecosystem > Soil microcosm > Unclassified ... | reverse complement strand
CTGCGGGCGATGCCGATGCCGATGAGCGTGTGGGCGAGGTTGTCCACGCGAGTACGTTGTACTCCCGCGGGGCGCGTATTGCCAGCCGCTTAGACCATAACGTTCCGAGGCCTACGGGCTCAAATTCTTGATCCGGATGCGCGACGACACCCTCGGGGCGAGGGGGCGGCCATCAGGAATTGTCGTAGAGGGACCGGCCGGGAGTTGCGACATGGAAGAAGATGAATTTACCCATCCCGGTCTCCGAATGGTCCGGGAGCCCCGGGCCTTCAAGGTCGTGCTGCCGGTGAAATCGGACCGTTTTCGCCGCTTCCTCCACCTGGTCTGGTTCGGGGTCTGGCTCGCGGGCGAGGCGGCCCTGATTGCCGGTCTGCAGGGGCTGCTCCCCATGCCGGCGCTCCCTCAACCGGTCCTGCTGACCTTCCTGGCCGTCTTCACGGCGGCGGGCTTCTTCGTGCTCTATCGGCTGCTCTGGTATATGGCGGGAAGAGAGGCGTACACCGTCACGGGCGACACCCTGGCGGTGCGGAGCGAAATCTGGGGCATCGGCCTCACCCGCACGTTCGATCGGCGTTCGATCCGGAAGATCCGGGGGCGCCGGCTGAACTACGAGGTCGTGTACCCCTCCTGGGGAAGAATGTTCATCGGGCACGGCAACGGGGAGATCCTGATCGAACTGGACGGGGAAGCGCACGCCTATGGAAAGGGGCTCAAGGAAGAAGAAGCCCGCGTGCTGGCGAGCCTGCTCCAGCAGGAAATGATGATGCGATCGGGGTACCGCCGGCCCTCCGAGGTTCGGGCGGGCTAGGTCGCTCCACCGGCTCTTCACCACGAAAGGACGCGCGTCCGCATGGAAAGCATCTTTGTTTACGGGGCCGGCGGCCAGGGGAGGGTCGTCCTCGATACCCTGAGGAACGGCCTGGCGGAGTACGGCGTCACGACCGTCGTCGACGACGACGAGCAGCTCCACGGAACGAAAGTCCTCGGCATTCCCGTTCGGGGAAGCGACTCGATCCAAGGCGAGCGGGGCTTCATCGCCATCGGCGACAATGCCGCGCGGCTGCGGATTGCGTCGCGCTACCGTGGCCGCCTCGTGAGCCTCGTCCATCGGACAGCCTTCGTCTCCAAGGAAACCCAGATCGGGGAAGGCTCCGTCGTGATGGCGATGACCGTCGTCAACGTCGGGTCCCGGATCGGCTCGAACGTGATCATCAACACGGGCGCGACGGTTGACCACGACTGCATGATCGCGGACGGCGTCCACATCGCGCCGGGCTGCCACCTCTGCGGCGGCGTGGAGGTGGGCGAGGGCTCGCTGCTGGGCGTCGGGACCGTGGTGGTCCCGGGGATCCGGATCGGCAGGCATGCGTTCATTCGGGCGGGGCAGACCGTGACCCGGGACGTTCCGGACGGCGTCCCGCTTTCCGCGGCATCGTGAGGGGGAAAGTCACCATGAGGCGACTGCTTCCGGCGATCCTGCTCCTGGCGTCGTGCTCGTCGTACCATCCGCCCCCGCCGTACCGCTCCAAGCCGATCGTCGATCCCGACCCGCCGCCGGTCGTCAAGAATGTCCCGCGGCCGGAGCTCGTGCTGGTGCCGGGAGACCTCCTGCGCATCACGGTCCACCAGCAGCCGGACCTCGACCTGGAAACCCGGATCCCGGACAACGGGTACATCAGCTACCCCCTGATCGGGTCGGTGCTCGCCGCGGGTAAGAGCTCGCCGGCGCTGGAGCAGGCCATCCGGCAGAAGCTGGCCGCGGACTATTTGCAGTCGCCGTCGGTCATGGTGACCGTGAAGGAGTTCGTGAAGCGGAAGGTGTACATCGTGGGCGGCGTGACCAAGCCCGACGGCTACGAGCTGGCGCCCGATTCCCGGATGACGGTGCTCCAGCTGGTAGCGGCCGCGGGGGGCTTCACGGACCGCGCCGCGAAGGACATGGTCCAGGTCGTCCGCCGGAAGGGGCCCGCGGAACGCACGGTGATGCGCTTCTCGCTGGCGGAGGCCGAGCGGCAGCTCGTCCAGGGGAAGGCCGACGCGGACCTCGATCTCTGGCCGGACGACCTGGTGGTGGTCCCGGCATCAGTGCGGGTCGCCTACGTCCTGGGCCAGGTCAACAAGCCGGGCAGCATCGACCTGCCGCCCCAGACGAAAGTCACCGTCTCGATGGCGGTGGCCAGCGCGGGCAGCTATACGAAATTCGCCTCCACGGGCTCCCTCCAGCTGCTGCGGCATTCGCCCACGGGCGCCGTCCGGAGCGTCGAGGTCGACCTGGACGCCATCCTGGGCGGCCGACTGGATCTGGACCTGGAGCTCCAGCCCGGCGACGTCCTCTGGGTCCCCGAGCGCGGCCTGTTCTAGGCGGCCATTAACAGAATAGACCGTCTATTTTGTTAATCGGATTTTCGGGAATATCGCCCATCCCGCCTGATCTCACCTCTTGTCTGGGGGCGAGTCCCAGGGGATAGAACGTTTTAGGGAGACGACCATGCGAAAGCTTCTGGCGGCGGTGGCGGTGGTGTTCCTGGCGGCGGGGGTGGCGCAGGCCCAGCAGGGCCGCGGCCCGTCCTTCCCGAAGCCCGAGGAACTGAAGGAGAAGGTTGGCTTTGACGAGGAGCAGGTGAAGAAGGCCGAGCCCATCTGCACCGAGTACTCGAAGAAGCTGGAAGAAGCCATGGCCAAGGTCAAGGACGCCCAGGACAAGAAGGCGGCCTTCGGCGAGGTCCGGACCATCCGGACCGAGGGCATCAACAAGCTGAAGGAAATCTGCAAGGACGACGAGCAGAAGAAGAAGCTCGACGAAGCCTTCCCCGAGCGCAAGAAGAAGAAGACCGACAACAACTAACAACTTCCCCAGATAAAACCGGGCGTGCGGAAGAGATTCCCACGCCCGGTTTTTCTTTTCCCGCCGGCGACGCGTATCTTTGGTGGATGGCCGACACCTTCCAGACCATCATCGACACGGACGTCCGGCCGGACGACGCCGACCACCTGGCCCGTCACGTCGTGTCGTTCCTGGCGGGGCGGGGGGTGATCGCGGCCAACCCGAGCGAAGAGGGCGGCTACCCGCGCGGGCCCCGCGCGCTCGAGATCGCGGACGCGGCGGCCCCCCGTCCCGCCCACGAGGCGATCCCGCCGTCGTACTCCCACCTCCAGGTCATCATCGGGCGCGCGACCCACTCCGACGACATGAGCGAGGCCCGCGCGCCGAAGGCGGACTGCCCGGAGTGTGGCGCGATGTACCCGGACAACGATCCGGACGAGGGCTGGGAGGCCGCCGCCCAGGCCTGGCTCGCCGGGGACGACGACTCCTACCTGGCCTGCCCGCTCTGCCAGGTCGGCGGGCCCGTGGCCCGCTGGAACTACGGTTCGTCGTTCGGCTTCGGCAACCTGGCGTTCCGGTTCTGGAACTGGCCGCCGCTTCGCGAGAGCTTCCTCCGGGAGCTCCGGAACGAGCTGGGCCATTCGGTCGCGATCGTGCGAGGAAAGCTGTGACTGGCGGGTTCAACCCCGGAGTGGACGGAGGGCTCGAATGAACCGATTCATGCTGTCCCTGGCCGGCGTCCTGGTCGCCGCGGCGGCCGCGCAGGCCCAGGAGTCCGCGATCCAGGCGGCCTACACGAAGCAGGAAGTCTCGATCCCGATGCGCGACGGCAAGAAGCTCTTCACCGCGATCTACTCGCCGAAGGACGCGTCCCACCCCTGGCCCATCCTGCTGACGCGGACGCCGTACAGCGTCTCGCCCTACGGCCCCGACAAGTACAAGACCGCGCTCGGCCCGTCGGCCCTCTTCTCCAAGGACGGCTTCATCTTCGTCTACCAGGACGTGCGGGGGCGGAACATGTCCGAGGGGGACTTCGTCAACGTGACGCCCCACCGGCCCGCGAAGTCCAAGCCGGAGGAGATCGACGAGAGCAGCGACACCTACGACACGATCGACTGGCTCGTGAAGAACGTGGCCAACCACAACGGGCGCGTGGGCATGTGGGGGATCTCATACCCCGGCTTCTACACGGCCGCGGGGATGATCGACGCCCACCCCGCCCTGAAGGCCTGCTCGCCCCAGGCGCCGGTCTCCGACTGGTTCGTGGGCGACGACTTCCACCACAACGGCGCCTTCTACCTCGCGCACGCGTTCCGCTTCCTCGACGGCTTCGGCCGTCCGCGCTCCGGCCCCTCGATTCCGACGCCGCGGGCGCGGGCGACCCTCACGAACGCCTACGAGTACTTCCTCGAACTGGGCACGCTCGCGGACATGGAGACGAAGTACTTCAAGGGCGACGTCGCCTTCTGGAGCGAGATGATGCGCCACCCGAACTACGACGAGTACTGGAAGGCGCGCAACATCCGGACGCACCTCAAGAAGATCCGGCCCGCCGTCCTGACGGTCGGCGGCTGGTTCGACGCGGAGGACTGCTTCGGCGCCCTCAAGGTCTACGAGGCGGTCGAGCAGCAGAGCCCCGGCGCGAACAACGCGATCGTCATGGGCCCCTGGTACCACGGCCAGTGGTCGCAGGGCGACGGCGAGTTCCTCGGCAACGTCAAGTTCGGCGGCAAGACGTCGGTCCACTACCGCGAGCAGATCGAGTTCCCGTTCTTCTGCCAGCACCTGAAGGACAAGGACGACCCCAAGCTGCCCGAAGCCTCGATGTTCGAGACGGGCTCGAACCAGTGGCGGAGCTTCGACGAGTGGCCGCCGAAGAAGGCGGCGAAGAAGTCGCTCTATTTCCACGCTGGGGGCGTGCTCTCGTTCGAGCCGCCGACCCTGAAGGATGCGGCGTTCGACGAGTACATCAGCGATCCCGCCAAGCCCGTGCCCTACATCAGCGGCCAGGCCAGCGGCATGACGCGGGAGCACATGGTGGACGACCAGCGCTTCGCGGCGTCGCGGCCCGACGTCCTCGTCTATCGCAGCGAGCCGCTCGCCGAAGACCTCACGCTCGCCGGCGCGGTCGTCCCGAGCCTCCGCGTGTCCACGACCGGCACCGACTCCGACTGGGTCGTGAAGCTGATCGACGTGTACCCCGACAATTTTCCCGATCCGACGCCGTCCGTGCCCGGCGTGAAGATGGGCGGCTACCAGCAGCTGCTCCGCGGCGAGTGCTTCCGCGGCCGCTTCCGCAACGGCTTCGAGAAGCCCGAGCCCTTCGAGCCGTCGAAGGTGGAGAAGGTCGAGTACGTGATGCCCGACGTGCTCCACACCTTCAAGAAGGGGCACCGCGTCATGGTGCAGGTGCAGAGCTCCTGGTTCCCGCTGGTCGACCGGAACCCGCAAAAGTTCGTCGACATCTACCACGCGACCGAGGCCGACTTCCAGAAGGCGACGCAGCGGGTGTACCGCTCGGCGGAGTCTCCGTCGTCCGTCCAGGTCCACGTGCTCAACTAGGATGGGCGACCTGAGAGAGTTCCCGGACGGCGGGTATCGCTTCCTTCCCGGGGTCGCTCCGTACTCGGCCGGGGTCGTGGCGGCCCCGGGCTTCGAGATCGAGCGCGTGCGCTTCGACGCGCCGGTCCCGATGGAAGAGGGCTTCCGCCGGATCAAGACCCACCTGGCGGCGCTGCGCCGGCCCCCGGCGGCGTTCTGCGCCTGCGAACTGCGTTCGCCGGCGCCCTTCAGCGAGGCGGGCTTCACGGAGTTCAACCGCGGGTACGTGTCGGTGCTGGAGCGTTGGGGTCTCGTGCGCGACGGGACGAACCCGGTAGCGCGCAGCAACGTCTGCCCCGAGCTCGACCCTCCCGCGGTCCCCGGGTTCTTCGCCTTCTCGTACACCGTGCCGGGCGAGCGCGGCGGCTTTGTCGTCGCCGGCAGCGGCGAGGCTCCGGAGGGACAGGGCAACTACCGCGACCACATCGTGCGCCGCGGGGACCTCTCGCAGGAGGGGCTGCGGGAGAAGGCCCGCTGGGTCCTCGGGGAGCAGGAGCGGCGCCTCCGGGCGCTGGGCTTCGGCTGGGGGGATGTCAGCGCGGTGCAGGTCTACACGGTCCACGACGTGTTTCCGTGGATCGGCGAGGAACTCGTCGCCCGCCGGGCCCTGCGGGGCGGCCTCACCTGGCACCTGACCCGCCCGCCTGTCGTCGACATCGACTTCGAGATGGACTGCCGCAGCGTCGCCCTCGAGCGCGTGCTCTGACAATCAGGGCGGATAAAATCCCGCTTTCCGAATCGTTGTACTAATAGCATCGGGGCAGCCACTTCTGGGGAGGAGACCTCAACCATGCGGGATCTGAAGCTCTCTCTTTCTTTGCTGGTGCTCCTCGGCATCACCTCGTCATCGTTCAGCCAGCAGGATCCCAAAGACAAGGGCTTCAAGCCCAACGTCGCCGTCGACCAGGCCAGCGTCGACAAGGCGATCGCCAAGGGCCTCCAATACCTCAAGACCTCCGACTCTCCCGGCACCCACGTCGGCGATTCGGACGAGCTCAAGCTGCTGACCCTGATCGACGGCGGCGTCCCCGAGGCCGATCCCGCGGTCCAGGTGCTGCTCAAGAAGGCCCTCGACGCGCCGCTGGAGAAGACCTACAAGGTCGCGCTCCTGGCGATGTGCCTCGAAGAGCTCGACCGCGTGAAGTATCAGGGGAAGATTGCGCAGTGCGGGCAGTTCCTGCTCGACAACATCAAGCCGAACGGCGGCTTCTGCTACGGCGAGGCGACGACCAACGACGTGACCTACGCGATGCCGAAGCGCGAGGTCGCGTCGGGCGGCGCCAAGGCCCCGCCCACGACCGAGCCGGGCGAGCTCAAGGCCAAGCCGGAGGTCCGGAACAAGGTCAAGCTCGTCAAGAAGAAGGACGGGCCGGCGCAGCGCAGCGACAACTCGAACTGCCAGTACGCGGCCCTGGGGATGCGCGCCTGCCACGACGCGGGCATCGTGTTCCCGAAGGCGGAGGTCGAGCGCTGCCGGAAGTATTGGATCGACACGCAGCACCCGGGCGAGAAGGGCGCCGCGAAGGACCGTCCCGCGATCGCCTCGGGCGGGAACTCGATGCCCGTCGGCGACCCGCGCGGCTGGTGCTACAGCGACGGCCAGGGCTCCGAGTGCGGGCACGGCGGCAACGCCTACGGCTCGATGACTGCCGGCGCCGTCGGGGCGATCTGCATCTTCGACTACATGCTCGGGAAGGACTGGAAGAAGGACAAGCCCGTGCTGGACGGCCTGGCCTGGCTCGACAAGAACTGGTCGGTGACCGAGAACGTCGGGCCCGCCGAGACCGCCAAGGGGCAGCCCAACGGCTGGCTTTACTATTACCTGTATGCCCTCGAGCGGACCGGCATGCTCTACGACACGGCGCTGATCGGGAACCACGACTGGTACCTGGACGGCGCGCGCGTGCTGCTGGCGGCCCAGAAGGGCGACGGGTCGTGGGACGCGAGCCACTTCAAGCACCCGACCTGGGACACCTGCTTCGCGATCCTGTTCCTAAAGCGGGCGACCAAGCGCCTGGTGGCGTCGACCGGCCGGTAGTGGAGAAAACAACCAGGTTGTTTTCTCCACTTCATAAGATTCGCCGGGCTTCCTTTATATAATTCCCGGCATGAGAATCTTCCGGCTGGCGCTCCTGGCGCTGCTCTCGGGCTGCACCCTCACGCCGGCGTTGCCGCCGCCGCGCGGCCCTGCGCCGGGCTTTCGGCAGCCCGACCCGGGCGCCCACCCCGACCTCTACGTCTGGACCGACACCTGCAACGTCTACGTGGTCAAGGACGGGGACTCGGCGCTCCTGATCGACCTCGGCGACGGCAGCGTGCTCGACCACCTGGGCGAGCTCGGGATCAAGCAGATCGACTGGGTCCTCTTTACGCACCACCACCGCGAGCAGTGCCAGGGCTTCCCGAAGCTGAAGGGCTGGACCGCGAAGGTCGGCGCGCCCGCCGCCGAGCGCGAGCTCTTCGAGCAGCCGGCCAAGTTCCGGAAGATGAACGTCCGCCTCAACGACGCCTTCACGATCCACGGCACGAGCTACGTTCGGCCGTCCATCCATCCGATCCCGGTCGACCGGGCCTTCGCGCGGATGGACACGCTCCAGTGGAAGGGGCGGGAGTTCTGGTGCATCGACACGCGGGGCAACAGCCCGGGCGGGATGTCCTACCTGCTGAAGCGGGCGGGCCGCTGGCTCGCGTTCACGGGCGACCTCATGGTCGACGGCGCGCGGATGCACACCTGGTTCGACACCGAATGGGACTACGGCTTCGCGGCGGGCATCTACGCGCTCTGCAACTCGGCGGGGCAGGTGGAGGGCTACGACCCCGCCTGGCTGCTCCCGTCGCATGGCCCCGCGGTCCGCGACGCCGCCCGTCCGCTCGCCGAGTATCAGCGCAAGCTCCGCCAGCTCGAGAAGCTTTTCGTCCGCGGCTACGACGTGAACACCTTCTCGGGGGCGCGCCAGGACCCGCTGGCCCGTCCGACCTCGGTCCCGCACTTCTGGCAGATCTCGCCGCACCTGTACAAGTTCCGCGGGCCGAACTTCTACCCCAACTTCTGCCTGATCCTGGCCGACAGCGGCCGCGGCCTCGCGATCGACTGCGGCCTCTTCGATGAGAAGTTCCTGGACCAGTCGATCGAGCTGATGAAGGAGCGCCTCGGGCTCAAGCAGATCGACGCCATGATCCCCACGCACATGCACGGCGACCATTTCCTGCAGGGGCCCCACCTGCGCAAGAAGTGGGGCGCGCAGCTCTGGGCGATCGACCGCATGGGCCCGCCCTGCGAGCACCCGGAGTGGTTCGACTACAGCGCGCCCATCCAGGCCTACGGCCAGATGTTCGAGGGGAAGCCCATCGAGAGCGTGACCTTCGACCGCCTCTTCAAGGACGGCGAGTCGTTCGAGTGGGAAGGCTTCAAGTTCACGGTCGACTGGATGCCCGGCCAGACGGAGTTCGCGCTCGCCGTGCAGGGGATGATCGACGGCCGCAAGGTCGTCTTCACCGGCGACAACATCTTCGGGGACTCGGCGGACCCGCGCCACACGGGCCACGAGTGCGTGAACGCCCACAACAGCGCCGTGCTCGAGGAAGGGTACATTTACGGCGCGGAATATCTGAGCCGGATCAAGCCCGACCTGATCATGGGCGGCCACTCGTACGTGATGCCCGAGCCCGCCGCGTTCATCGAACGCTACCGCACCTGGGCCTACGCGATGCGGGACACGTTCAAGACGATCCTCGCCGACTACCCGTACGACTTCGACCCGTTCTGGGTGCGCGCGGAACCGTACCGCGTGAAGGTCCGTGCCGGCGAGTCTGTCGAGCTCTCCGTGATCGTGCGGAACTTCCGCTCGCGGGTCCAGACGCACCACGTCGAAGTGCACACGCCGGCGGGGCTGTCGGCGGAGACGAGCCGCCTGGACGGCGAGCTGCCCGCCGAGACCCGGAAGCCGTTCAAGGTCAAGTTGAGCGCCGCGGCCGACGCCGCGCCGGGCGTCCGCATCGTCGCCTTCGACGTGACGCTCGACGGTCGACGCTACGGCGAGATCTTCGACGCGATCGTTGAAGTCATTCGCTGAACCAGGAACCCCGAACCAGGAACCAGGAGAAGAGGGGTCCCCTCCTGCACCCTCCCCGGGGGAGGGGCGGGGTGGGGACGACTCCGCTCTTGGTTCCTGGTTCTTGGTTCCTGCTTCCGAGTTCGGTAAGATTCCTGGGATGGAACCTGGGGGTGAGGGGCCTTCCTTCGTCGCGATCGACTTCGAAACAGCCGACTTCGGGCGCGACAGCGCCTGCGCGGTCGGCATGGTGCGGGTCGAGAAGAGCCGCATCGTCCGGAGCGAGTCGCGGCTGATCCGTCCTCCCCGTCGCGACTTCGTCTTCACCTACATCCACGGGATCAGCTGGGAGGACGTCGCCGACGCCGCCCCGTTCGCCGAGGTGTGGCGGGAGCTCCGGGACATCGCCGAGGGCGCCGAATTCCTGGCCGCGCACAATGCGCCCTTCGACCGCTCCGTCCTTCACGCCTGCTGCCGCTCGGCCGGGATGGAGCCGCCTCCGCTGCCGTTCGAGTGCAGCGTCCGCATCGCGCGGAAGCAGTGGGGCATCCGGCCCACGACGCTGCCCGACGTCTGCCGCGTCCTCGGCCTGCAGCTGCGCCATCACGACGCACTGTCCGACGCCGAGGCCTGCGCGCGCATCATGATCGCCGCCCTCGAGGGCAGGCTAGCGCAGTAGGATCCCGCCGCTCCGCTCACGCTTGAGGCCCATGAAGGATGCGCTATAATTGACCAGGATTCCGGAGCGGACTCCGACCGGGGAAAGAGGCACGGCACCATGGATCGCGACAGCGAGGATCTCTTTCTCGGCAAGAAGGCCCTGGACCGGAAGCTGATCACCCCCGCCCAGCTCCGGGACGCGATGATCAAACAGGCGGGCGCCGCCCGGCCCGAGGGCTCCGAGCCCCCGCGCCTCGGCGACATCCTGATCGAGAACAACATCCTCACCCGGGACCAGCTCGACGGCCTGCAGGAGGAAACCGCCCGCATCGTGCGGGGCAACGTCGCGCCGCGCGACGCCACGCTGGGCCGCATCCTCGTCGATAACCGCACCATCACCCAGTCGCAGCTCCTCGAGTGCCTGAAGAGCCAGGACGAGGCGCTGCGCTCGGGCGTCGCGGTCGAGCCGCGCCTGGGCGAGCTGCTGGTCCAGAAGGGCTACGCGTCGGCGGACGAGATCCGTCACGCCCTCGCGGTCCAGGAGAAGACGATCCTCACCTGCTCGGCCTGCGGCAAGCGCTGCAATGCGTCGTCCTACGACCCGTCGCGACGCTACGCCTGCCCGGCCTGCAAGGCGGAGCTTCGGCCGCTCTCCGAGCCCTCGGAGGTCGCCGTCCAGGAGCAGACCCAGGAGATGCCGGCCGCGACCATGAGCGGGCGCCTCCTGGGGAAGTACACCATCGTGCGCGAGGTCGGGCGCGGCGGCATGGGCGCGGTCTTCGAGGCCCTCGATACCACCCTCAACCGGCGGGTCGCGCTCAAGATGCTCGTGCTCCAGCCCAACGCCTCGAAGATCGACGAGGAACGCTTCCTCCGCGAGGCCAAGCTGACCGCGCAGGTGCCCACCCATCCGCACATCGTCGGCGTCTACGAGGCAGGCGTCCTCGACGGCAACCGCTACATCGCGATGGAGTACATCGACGGCGTGTCGCTGCTGGAGTGGTGGAAGGACAAGTCGATCCGCATGCGGCAGCAGGTCCAGGTGCTGCGGGACATCGCGCTGGGCGTCCACCACGCGCACCAGCACGGCGTCATCCACCGCGACCTCAAGCCGGAGAACATCCTGATCGACGGCGCGGGGCAGCCGCACATCACCGACTTCGGCCTCGCCCGCGAGCTGATGCAGAGCCCCAAGGACGCGCTGACCGGGAAGGGCATGGTCGTCGGCTCCCCGCACTACATGGCCCCGGAGGCCGTGCAGGGCCTCCGCGTGGACCGCCGCGCGGACGTGTACTCGCTCGGCGTCATCCTCTACGAGATGTTCACCGGGAAGCGGCCCTTCGACGGCGGCACGCCCGAGGAGATCATGCTCAAGGCGCTGCAGGCCCAGGCGCCGTCGCCGAGCTCCGTGATGCGGAGCCAGATGAACCCCATCCTCCACCGGAGCCTGGAGAACGTCTGCCTCAAGGCGATCGCGAAGGACCCGGCGGAGCGCTATCAGACCGCGAAGGGGCTGGCCGACGACCTCAGCCGCTGGCTGGGGGGCGAGGACGTGGAGGCCGACGTCCCGCAGCGCCGCCGCCGGCGCCGGCTCCTGATCGGAGCGGCCGTCGCGGCGTCCGCGGCGCTCGTCCTGGTGCTGGGAGGCGTGCTGCTGGCCCGCCCCTCGATCGACCGCGAGCTGGCGGACGCCGCCGAGCTCGTCCGCCGGGGCGATTTCCCCGCCGCGCGGGCCGCCTACGACCGCGTCCTGAGCCGCAGCCCGGGCCGGAAGGAGGCCCTCGACGGGCGGGATGAGCTTCGCCGCCGTGAACAGGCGCGGCGGCTCGAGCAGGCGGAGCAGCTGCTGAAGGACGGCCGCTGTTCGGAGGCCTTCGACGCGTTCGGCCTGCTGCTGGTCGAGGACCCCGCGCTCAAGCGGGCGCAGGAGGGCAAGGAGGAGGCGAAGCGCCGCATGGTCCTCCCGAGCCCGGACGCGAAGCGACCCTGATGCTCAGGGGCCCTCGGGGGCCGGATGACCGTTCTCTTCGGTCCGCATCTCGTCGTCATCGAACCAGCGAACGTCCGTGATCTGCGACGACGCCGCCAGGACCTTGTGGATGGCCGCGGGAGCTTCCGGGCGGATCCCCCGGTTCTGGGCTCCCACCAGAAACCCCAGGCAGCCCGGCACCCGCTCGACCGTGCAGATCCAGTCCCCTTCCGGGGCGGTTTCGCCGGGGCGGTACGTGATCACGAGCGTGTAGGGGGTCTCCTCGATCCGGAATCCCAGATACCACCCGAAGTCTTCCTGGCCGGGCTCGTCGTCCGCGCGGACGCCGTTCGCCCTCAAGGCGGAAATCACGCTGCGCGCCAGGTCGTCGCCGTAGCAGCAGTCGTTAATGAAGTAGGGTTTACGCTCGGACGTGTTGAACGCGGAACTCTTGAAGATGACGTTTCGTCGGACCTTCATCCCGACGTCACTTCATCAGCGTGGACAGTTCGCTCGCGACGAGCTCCGGCTCTTCCAGCATCGGCACGTGCCCCGACTTTTCGCACCAGACGAGCTTCGCGCCGGGGATCGCCGCCGCCATGGCCTCGCTCTCGGCGGTCGGCACGATCTTGTCGCCCCGGCCGGCGAACACGACCGTCGGGACCGCGATCTGTCCCAGCTGAGGCGTCGCGTCGGGACGGCCCGCCATGGCGCGGGAGGCGGCCGCGACGCCCTTCGGCTTCGCCTCGCGGATGATCTTGCGGATGAAGTCGACGACGCCCGGCGGAGGGCTCGAGCCGACGGCGCGATCGGGCATCGTCGCGGCCAGGAAGGCCGGGCCTTCCTTCTCGGCCTTCTGCGCGGTGGCCTCGCGGGTCTTCTTCATCTCGTCGTTGTCCGGCAGGGCGCGGCTGCTCACCAGCGCGAGCGCCGAGATCCGCTGGGGCGCCAGGCGGAGCAGGGAGAAGGCGATGTAGCCGCCCATCGAGTGGCCCGCCACCGCGAAGCGGTCCACCTTGGACGCGTCCATGATCGCCAGCAGGTCGCGGGCGTAATCGTCGATGCTGCAGGGGCCGGGGGGCAGCGGGGTCTTGCCGCAGCCGCGCAGGTCGGGGACGATCAGCTGGCGGACTTTCATCGTGGCGATCGCCTTGTCCCAGATCCGCCCGTCCAGGGGAAAGCCGTGGATGAGCAACAGCGGGCCCTTCGCGTTTTCGGTCATCGGCTCCTCGTAGCGTCTGAATCCCCAACCGCTATCAGGGTACGGGGGGTAATAACAATCTAATGAGCACTATACGGCTTTTTGTCGTTTCGGTCGCGTTGCTTTCGTTCCGCGCCGCCGCAGACGAGGCCCGCCCCGAGGACCGCTCGCCGGTTCCCGACGTCATCCAGTTCAATCGCGACGTCCGGCCGATCCTTTCCGAGAACTGCTACAAGTGCCACGGCCCGGACCCCAAGACCCGCGAGGCGAAGCTCCGCTTCGACACCAAGGAGGGAATCTTCGCGACGCTCGACGAGGGCCACGTCGCCGTTGCGCCCGGCAACCTCGCCAAGAGCATGCTCTGGAAGCGGATCGCGACGACCGACCGCGAGGAGAAGATGCCTCCGCTCAAGTCGGGCAAGAAGCTCACGCCGCGCGAGTCGGCCATCCTCAAAAAGTGGATCGAGCAGGGCGCCGAGTGGCAGGGCCACTGGGCCTTCATCCCGGCCCAGAAGAACGCGCCGCCCGCCGTGAAGAACGCCGCCTGGGTCCGCAACCCGATCGACGCCTACATCCTGGCGCGCCTCGAGAAGGAAGGGCTGCAGCCCACGCCGGAAGCCGACCCGGTCACGCTGATCCGCCGCCTGAGCTTCGACCTGACCGGCCTCCCCCCCGCGCCGGGGGAGGTCGACGAGTTCCTCAAGGACCCCGCCGGCGGCTACGAGAAGGCGGTCGACCGCCTCTTGGCCTCCCCGCACTACGGCGAGCGCATGGCGCTGTTCTGGCTCGACCTCGTCCGCTTCGCCGACAGCCGCGGCTACCACAGCGACAACCCCCGCAACGTGGGCCCCTACCGCGACTACGTCATCCGCTCGTTCAACGAGAACGTCGCCTTCGACCGCTTCACGATGGAGCAGCTCGCCGGCGACCTGCTGCCGGACGCGTCGCTGCGCACGAAGGTCGCCTCGGGCTACAACAAGCTGAACCTCACCACGGAGGAAGGCGGCGCGCAGGCCCGGGAATACGAGGCCAAGACCGCCGCGGACCGCGTCCGCAACGCCTCGGGCGTGTGGATGGGCGCGACCCTGGGCTGCGCCGAATGCCACGACCACAAGTTCGACCCCTTCACCACGAAGGACTTCTACCGCTTCGCCGCCTTCTTCGCCGACATCCAGGAGGGCGCGATCAGCGACGGCGACAAGGGCGTCGCGGTCCCGGACGAGGCCCAGGAGGCCGAGCTCAAGAGCCTGCAGGAGTCCATCGCCGCGCTGAAGAAGACGCTCGACACGCCGACCCCGGAGCTGGCCGCCGCCCAGGTTTCCTGGGAGAAGACCGCGCTGCAGCCGGGAGCCTGGACCGTGCTCGTCCCCGAGTCGATCAAGGCCAACGCGGGCTCGGAATTCCAGATCGAGGAGGACCACTCGGTCATCCTGACCGGGAAGTACGCCCTCCGGGACACCCACACGTTCACCACGACGCTGCCGCTGAAGGGCGTTCGCGCGCTGAAGCTCGAGGCGCTCACCTGGCCCACGCTGCCGAAGTCCGGCCCCGGGGTCGCGAACAACGGCAACTTCGTGCTGAGCGGCTTCAAGGCGAAGTCGGGCGACAAGCCGGTCGCGTTCCACCACGCGATCGCCGACTTCTCGCAGGACACGTTTGCGGTGTCGGGCGTGCTCGACGATCGGAACGACACCGGCTGGGCCGTGATGCCGCAGCTGGGCGTAGAGCACGCGGCGATCTTCCAGTTCAAGGAGCCCTTCGGGAGCGCGGACCGCACCCCGCTCACCCTCATCCTGGAGTACAAGAGCACCCACAACGAGCACCTCATCGGCCGCTTCCGCCTCTCCGTGACGTCCGACGCGGTCCTCGCGGCCGGTGGGGCGATGCCCGCGAAGGTGCGGACCGCGCTGCAGACGCCGGAGGAGAAGCGCGACGAGGCGCAGAAGAAGGAGATCGCGGCGTACTACCGCACGGTCTCCCCGCTGCTCGAGAAGGTCCGCGTCGAGCTGACCGGCCGCGAGAGCAAGCTCGACGAGTTCCAGAAGAGCATCCGCAAGTGCCTGGTCACGACGGCGGGGAACCCCCGCACGGTGCGCGTCCTGCCCCGCGGCAACTGGCTGGACGCGACGGGCGAGGTCGTGAGCCCCGGCGCCCCCGCGTTCATGACGCAGATAGACGTCGCGGGCAAGCGCGCGACGCGCCTCGACCTGGCGAAGTGGCTGGTCGCCCGCGACAACCCGCTCACCGCGCGGGTCTTCGTCAACCGCCTCTGGAAGCTGCTCTTCGGCACGGGGCTGTCCAAGCGCCTCGACGACCTCGGCGCGCAGGGCGAGTGGCCGGTGCACCCGGAGCTGCTCGACTGGCTCGCGCTGCAGTTCGTGGAGGACGGCTGGGACGTCCGCAAGTCCATCAAGCGCCTGGTGACGTCCGCCGCATACCGGCAGGGCTCGAAGCCCTCCAAGGAGCTCCGCGAGCGCGACCCCTACAACCGGCTGATCGCGTGCCAGTCGCGCTGGAGGCTCGACGCCGAGCTCGTGCGGGACAACGCGCTCGCGGTGAGCGGCCTGCTGGTGCGCAAGCTGGGCGGCGACAGCGTCAAGCCGTACCAGCCGAGGGGCTACTGGTCGTTCCTGAACTTCCCGACGCGCGAGTGGGAGAACGACAAGGGCGACGACGCCTACCGCCGCGGCCTCTACACGTGGTGGCAGCGGACCTTCATCCATCCGGGCCTGATGGCCTTCGACGCCCCCAACCGCGAGGAGTGCTGCGCCGAGCGGGCGCGCTCCAACATCCCCCAGCAGGCGCTCGTGCTGCTGAACGACCCCACCTACGTCGAGGCCGCCCGCGCCTTCGCGGAGCGGATCGTGAAGGAGGGCGGCGTCGCGACGCCGGAGCGCGTGACCTGGGCCTTCCGGCGGGCGCTGTCCCGGAAGCCGACGGCCCCGGAGCTGAAGCTGCTCGGCGATCTGCAGTCCAAGCACCTCGAGCAGTACAAGGCGGACCCGAAGTCCGCCGAACAGGTCCTTGCGGTAGGGCAGGTGCCCGTGCCGAAGGATACGGACGCGGCGGAGCTGGCGTCGTGGACGTCGGTGGCCCGGACGATCCTGAACCTTCACGAGACGATCACGAGAGAATAAGCGATGGACATCTACGAGAAGTACGCGCGGATCATGACGCGGCGCTCGTTCCTGGGCCGCGCCTCGACGGGCATCGGCTCGATGGCGCTCGCGTCGCTGCTGAACCCCCGCCCCGCGGGTGCGGAGGAGGGGATGCGGACGCTGCACCACGCGGCCAAGGCCAAGCGGGTGATCCACCTCTACATGGCCGGTGGCGCCTCGCACCTGGAAACCTTCGACTACCGGCCCAAGCTCGGCGAGATGAACGGGCAGCCGATGCCGGAGTCCTTCACCAAGGGCCAGCCCATCGCGCAGCTCCAGGGCGCCAAGCTGACGTGCTTCGCGCCGCAGGTGAAGTTCCAGCGCTACGGGAAGAACGGCGTGGAGATGTCCGAGCACTTCCCGAAGCTCGGCGCCGTCTCCGATGAAGTCTGCATCGTCCGATCGCTCGTGACGGAGCAGATCAACCACGACCCGGCCCACACGTTCATGAACACGGGGACCTCGATCTCCGGCCGCCCGAGCATGGGCTCGTGGCTCTGGTACGGGCTGGGGGCCGACTGCGACAACCTCCCGGGCTTCGTGGTCCTCACCTCCAACGGCCGCGGCGGGCAGAACCAGCCCATCGCGACGCGGCAGTGGTCGAGCGGCTTCATCCCCTCGAAGTTCCAGGGGGTGCACTTCCGCTCGCAGGGCGAGCCCGTGCTCTACCTGGGCAGCCCGGCCGGCGTGAACGCCGGGCGGCAGCGGGACGTGATCGATTCAGTGGACGCCCTCAACCGCCTCCACCAGGATTCCGTGGATGACCCCGAGATCGCGACGCGCATCAGCCAGTACGAGATGGCGTTCAAGATGCAGACGAGCGTCCCGGCCCTCATGAACCTCTCCGACGAGACCGAAGAGACGCTGAAGCTCTACGGCACCAAGGGGGCCGACGGCTCCTTCGCGGCGAACTGCCTGCTGGCCCGGCGCCTGGCCGAGCGCGGCGTCCGCTTCATCCAGCTCTACCACCGCGACTGGGATCACCACGGCAACATCAAGAACGACATCAAGCTCAAGTCCGAGGAGGTCGACGGCCCGGCGGCGGCGCTCATCACCGACCTCAAGCGCCGCGGCATGCTCGACGACACGCTGATCCTCTACGGCTCCGAGTTCGGCCGCACCCCGATGGCGCAGGGCAACGGCCGCGACCACCACATCAAGGGCTTCTCCTGCTGGATGGCGGGCGGCGGCGTGCAGGGCGGCCTCATGCACGGCTCCACCGACGATCTCGGCTACAACGCGGAGCAGGACGTCGTCCACGTCCACGACCTGCACGCGACGATCCTCCACCTGCTGGGGATCGACCACAAGCGCCTGACCTACAAGTTCCAGGGCCGCGACTTCCGCCTCACCGACGTGCACGGCAACGTGGTGAAGAAGATCCTCGCGTAGCCCGGCCGGGGGCGTAGTATTAGAGACGATGAAGGCGTCTCTCCTCGCGCTGCTCGCGGCCTTCGCGATCCCCGCCGTCCCCGCCGGCGACAAGGACAAGCTCCGCCAGGCCCTCGGGGACGACGCGCTCGCGGGGGCCTGGATCTACGACGACCTCGAGACCGGCATCGCCGAGGCCGCCCGGGTCCGCAAGCCCCTCATGGTCGTCCTGCGCTGCGTCACCTGAAAAGCCTGCCGCACGATCGACCGGCAGGTTGCCGGCCGCCAGGACCCGGAACTCGCCAAGGTCATGGACCGCTTCGTCTGCGTCCGCATCGTCCAGGGCTGGGGCCTGGACCTCTCGCTCTTCCAGTTCGACTGGCGGCAGACCTGGATGGTCTTTCTGATGAATGCCGACCGCGCCCTCTACGGGCGCTACGACGCGCGGCAGGCCGACGACCTGGTCGGGTTGCGCAAGGCCCTTGAAGGCGCGCTGGAACTCCACGAGCAGTGGCCCGCGAACAAGGCGGAGCTGGCGGGGAAGATCGGCCCGGCGCCCCGCTGGAAGGTCCCGGAAGACCTCCCCGCGCTCCAGGAGAAGGGCAAGCCCCGGCCCGTCGTCGGACGGGACGGCTGCATCCACTGCCACAATGTGCTCGAGGGCACGACGAAATCGTACAAGGCCCTCGGCGAGCCGATCCCGGAACGCTACAGCGCGCCGTATCCCACGCCGCAGCGCGTCGGCATCATGCTCTCGACCCGGGAGCGGGCCACCATCACCGACATCGACCGCCACAGCCCCGCCGAGAAGGCCGGGCTGAAGGAAGGGGACCGCATCGTCCGCTTCGGCGGCCAGCCCGTCCTCTCGTGGGCGGACGTCCAGTGGGTCCTCTACATGAACCCCGACCCGGACCCGATCCGGGTCGACGTCGAGCGGGACGGCAAACCCGCGACCGCCACCCTCATGCTCCCGGCCGGCTGGCGCACCCGCTGAGCCATCCCGGGGCGTAACAAACCCTTCCGAACCCCCTCTATCCCTATGAAGACGAGCGCTCCCGGCGGGGGCAGGCCCGTGGGTCTCTTGTCGTACCGAACCCGTTCTGAGGCAGTGGTTTTCCCCCTTAAGGAGGTTCCGAATGGACCAGCCCCCCCGATCCTCGGGCCGCGTGAAGCCGGCCATTCTGCTGTGGGCGCTCGGCGTCCCCATCCCCATCGTGATCCTCATCCTGCTGTTCTCGCGGGGGTGCTAGCGGTCCGATTTGGTTGGATGGTTTTTTCGAAGGAGACGGATATGAAACAGCTTCTTGCCCTGGCGGGAATCCTGGCGCTCCTGGCCGCCTGTTCGAGTGAGCAGAAGTCCCCCTCCAGCAAGAGCGATGCGGGCACCGGCCTCAACACGATCGAGAGGAAGTACAGCAAGCCCGCGTCGGACACCTACGACGCCGCCGTCGCCGCCGTGAAGAGCTTCGACCTCACCGTCGACAGCGACCGCCACGACGAGATGGGCGGCACAGTCGTCGGCCACCGCGCCGACGGCCGCAAGGTCACCGTCACTGTCGCCGCCGTCGACAAGAACAACAGCCGCGCCTCGGTCCGCGTGGATCCGGGCGACGCCAAGATGGCGCAGATGGTCCACGAGCGGATGGCCGACAAGCTCGGCATGGGCACCGCGAAGCCCGCGCTGCTGGGCGGCAACAGCGAGAACTTCCCGTACGACGCCGACCTGAAGGCCGGCACGGACGCCGCCGAGCGCGCCGTCCAGGCGATGGGCTGGACCGTCACCGGCAAGGAGGTCAAGAACGACTGGGCCCGCATCGACGCCCGGGACGAGAACTCCAACCCGGTGTCGTTCAAGGTCGAGCGCGTCAACGACCGCACCTTCCCCCTCAAGGTCACGTTCACCGCGGGCAAGGGGAAGACGGACGACAGCAAGACGATGATCGCCAAGATGCACGATGAGTTCGACCGCCAGATCGGGGGCCACGTCAAGTAGCGGAAGGAGAAGCCTATGTCGGACACCAAAGTCGTCGCGAAGACTCCGATGCAGATGCTCCAGCGGGACCACAAGATCGTCAAGGAGCTGTTCTCCCAGTACGAGAAGCTCGGCGACGACGATCTGGACGAGAAGGACCGCCTCTGGAGACAGCTCAACGAAGAGCTGACCATCCATGCGGAGATCGAGGAACGGCTCTTTTATCCCGCCGTCCGCGACGTCCGAACGGACGAGGCGGAGGACCTGATCAACGAGGCCATCGAGGAGCACCGCGTGGTCAAGACGCTCCTCGAGGAAATGTCCAACGCCGAGGTCGGGGACGACGTGTTCGACGCCAAGATGAAGGTGCTGCGCGAGAACGTCCTGCATCATGCGGAAGAAGAGGAGAAGGAGATCTTCCCCCAGGCGAAGAAGCTCTCCAAGGACGCCCTCGACAGCCTCGTCATCGAGATGGAGACCATGAAGGACGACCTCGAGGACAAGGACATCGAGTAACCGGATTCCGGGGAGGCGCAGACCCGCAAGGGCCTGCGCCTCCCGGAGTCCTCTTTCTTATGACGGCTCGAGAAGGACGGCACCACGACCCGCGGCGGCTCAGCCGGAGCAAACCCGGCCGGAGCGAGATCCAGGACGACGCGCCGACGCTGCCGCCCGCCCTCCCGTCGAACGACAACCGCGAAACCGTCGGCGACTACCGCCGTACCCAGGGCCTCAAGCATCCCGCCCCGTCCCGCCGCACGCTCCGCAAGCGGGCCCTGCGGGCCCGCAGCGCCATGCCCCCGGGCAGCGAACCCCGCCACTGAGCCCGCGAAGCGCCTCCGCCCGCCGACGTGTTAACATTACATGACCTTGAGACTCCTGCTCTGCCTGCTGGCGCTCCTTCCGCAAGAACCCAAGTCCGCCCCGGGCGTCGACATGGACTACGGGTCCTTCTTCTCGTCGACGCTGAGCCGCGGCAAGTCGGACAAGGATGCCGACATCCTCTCCTACAAGGCCATCACCGTGAAGGTCGGCAAGGACGCCGCGCTGAGCTTCGACACCGACCTGCTCCGGATGGCCGCCGGCTGGACGGGCGGCTTCCTCGACCTCTCCGAGACCCACCTCAGCACGTCGAAGGGCAAGTGGCCCACGCGGCCCGGCGCCGCGCTCAAGTTCGCGACCCGGCCCGGCCCGGGCTGGGCGAAGGGGGACGACCTCAAGGACCCTCGCCCCGAGCGGCGCGGTCCGCTCCCGAAGGATTGGGGACAGTACCGCGGCCTTTACGTCGACGGCGACAAGGTCGTGTTCTCCTACACGGTGGGCGGCTGCCCGGTCCTGGAGATGCCGGGCTTCCTCGAGGCGGGCGCCGCGACCGCCTTCACGCGCACGTTCAACCTCGGGCCCTCGACGGCCCCGCTCCGGCTGCTGGTCTATGACGAAGACACGCCCGGCCACGTCGACGTCGGCCTGGCCGCGGCGCCGGGCACCGCGACGCTGGAGAAGGCGGGGGCGGCTGCGATCCACCTGAAGGTCCCGCCGCACGCCGCGCCCGTGCGCTTCATGCTCATTCTCTGGATCGCCGGGAAGGGCGACCTGTCCGCCGTGAAGCAGATCCCCGACCTCGCGGCCCACTGCAAGGGCGGCCCGGCCCGCTGGGCCCCGGCGGTCGTCACCAAAGGGACGACGGGCAAGGAGGAGGGGCCGTACGCGGTCGACACGCTCACGCTGCCGGACCAGAACCCCTGGAAATCGTGGATGCGGATCTCGGCGCACGACTTCTTCTCCGACGGCCGCGCCGCGATCTGCACCTGGAGCGGCGACGTCTGGGTCGTGTCGGGGATCGACGAGAAGCTGGAGGCGCTCTCGTGGAAGCGCTTCGCGACCGGGCTCTACGAGCCGCTGGGATTGCGCATCGTCGACGACACGGTCTACGTCCTCGGGCGCGACCAGATCACGCGGCTTCACGACCTGAACGGCGACGGCGAAGCGGACTTCTACGAGAGCTTCAACAACCTCGGCGTCACCATGCCCAGCTACCACGGGTTCCACTACGACCTGCAAACCGACCGCGCCGGGAACTTCTACTACCTGGTCGGCGGAAACCACATGGACCCCGAAACCCCGCTCCACAACTGCCTGCTCCGGGTGTCGAAGGACGGATCGACGATCGAATCCCTCGCGACGGGGTTCCGCGCGACGAACGGGATGGCGATCGGCCCCAACGACGAGATCACGTGCGCCGACAACGAGGGCAACTGGATCCCGAGTTCGCGCATCAACTGGGTGAAGAAGGGCGGGTTCTACGGATGGGTCAGCGACCCGGCCCACACGAATGCCGCCCATCCGGCGCCGAAGCATGGCGAGCCTGAGCCGCCGCTCTGCTGGATCCCCAAGCCGCAGGACAATTCGTCGGGCGGCCAGGTCTGGGTCACGAGCGATCGCTGGGGTCCTTTCCAGGGACACCTGCTGCACACGTCCTATGGGACGGCATCGCTCTTCCACGTCCTGACCCAGGCGGTGGGGGACACGATGCAGGGCGCGGTCGTCCAGTTCCCCCTCAAGTTCGCCAGCGGCATCATGCGCGCGCGCTTCAGTCCCGTCGACGGCCAGCTCTACGTCTCCGGCCTGCGCGGCTGGCAGACGGCGGGCGCCCGCGAGGGCTGCCTGCAGCGGGTGCGCTACACGGGGAAGCCGCTCCGCACGCTGCTCGGGATGAAGGTGTCGAAGGGCGCGATCGAGCTCACGTTCAGCGATCCGCTCGACCCCGAGACCGCGAACGACCCGGACAGCTACGCGATCCAGCAGTGGAATTACGTGTGGTCCGAGAAGTACGGCTCGCCGGATGTCTCGGTCGCAGACCCGAAGAAGAAGGGTCGCGACCCGGTCGAGGTGAAGTCCGCGAAGCTTGCGGCCGACGGCAAGACCGTCCGCCTGGAGATCCCGGAGCTGAAGCCGGTCATGCAGATGGGCATCAAGGTCCGCCTCCGGAGCGCCGACGGGGCGGCCGTGGCCCTGGAAGTCTACGGCACGATCAACAAGGTGCCGTGATGGACGTTCTGCTCGCGGCCCTGCTCGTCGTCACGGCCCAGGAGGCGCCGCAGAAGCTCAAGTTCCAGGTCGAGCACCTGAACCTGGAGACCAAGAAGGCGGCGCCCCTCAAGGCCGACGAGGCGAAGTCGTTCGCGGCCGAGCTCAAGGAGATGCCGGCCGTCCAGGATGCGAGCTGCACCGAGACCACGGCCACGCTCACGCTCAAGCCCGACGCGACGCTCCGCTGGACCGAGCTCAAGGCGGCGGGGAAGAAGACGCTGAGCTACGACGGCGGGAAGCCGGTAATCGTCTTCAACACCCTGAAGCTCGAGGGTCGCGTTACGGTCACGCTGCACGTCGAGAAGAACGCGGACAAGGTGGCCGACGCGCTCAAGGGGCTCGGCTTCCAGGATGTGACGGCCAACGGGGAGGACTACGACGCGAAGGTGAAGAGCCCCGTGGACGTCGTGACCCTCGTGAAGGCGGTGGCGAAGAAGACGGGCGTGGAATACAAGGTCTTCGAAATATTCAAAGACGTCGTCTGGCACGCGCCGCCCATGTCAAAATAGGGGCGGATGAGCGACACCCCCCGCTTCCGGCTCAGCTACCGCGTCAGCCTGATGGTCGCGATCCCCGGGCTGGTCGTGCTTCTGAGCGGCCTCATCATCCTCCAGAGCTACCTGACGACCACCCGGGAGGTGGAGGAACTGGCGCACTCGCTCTTCCGCGACCTTTCCCGGCAGGCGTTCCACCGGACCCGGGACCACCTCAGCGCCGCGCGCGACATGGTCACGCTCCTGCAGGACCTCTCCGACCAGGGTCGCCTGAGCGAGGACCGGAAGGCGCTGGGCGGGGAGCTGCTGGCCGCGCTGCGCTCGAACGCCGACTACACCTGGGTGAGCTACAGCGACGAGGCGGGCGCCTTCACGGGCGCCTACCGCGCCTCCGACGGCTCGCTGCTGGTCAATGCGAGCTGGATCATCAGCGGGAAGACGAAGATGGAGGAGTTCACCGTCTCGCGGGACGGGACCTGGACCCTGGCCCGAACCAGCGACGACTACCTCTATGATCCCCGGACGAGGCCGTTCTACACCCGAGCGATGCAGGCGAAGCAGCCCATCTGGACGCCGCCCTACGTCTTCTTCGGGCAGGAGATTCCGGGGATCACCTACGCGGCGCCGCGCCTGGACCGGCAGAAGCGCGTCGTCGGCGTCTTCAGCGTCGACTTCGACCTCAATCGCCTCTCCGAGCTGATGCGCCAGGTGTCCGGGACCGGAAACGGCACGACCTTCATGTTCACGCCCGACGGGACGCTGCTCGCGCACCCGGAGGTGAAGTGCGTCGAGTGCGAAGGGAAGGAAGGCCGGCTCCTGAAGATCTCCGACGTGAGCGACCCGGTGCTGCGCTCCTACGCGGAGGCCGCGAAGCACGTGGACATGACGCCGGCGCCCGCGAGCGTCGCCGACCAGAACGTCCGGCGCCTTTCCTTCAGCGCCGATGGGAAGCACTACCTCGGGGCGGGGACCGCGTACCGGGTCAACGACGAGCTCTCGATCGTCGTCGGGCTGGCCGCCCCGGAGTCGCTCTTCCTCGGCCCCTTCGAGCAGAACCTGCGCTCGGCGCTGATGCTGGCGCTGGCGGTCCTGGCGGCCGGCTTCGGGGTGGCGCTGCTCTTCGCCAACACGGTCGCCCGGCCGCTGCTGGAGATCGCGGGCCAGATGAACCGCGTCGCGGAGTTCGACCTGCGCGAGCCGGCGGCGGGGCGTTCGCTCTTTCGCGAGATCGACCGCATGGAGCGCGCCCTCAACGGCATGATCCGAAGCCTGAGCTCGTTCGCCGCCTACGTCCCGCGCGACCTCGTGAAGCGGCTGGTCACCACCGGCGAGGCCGCGCGGCTCGAGGGGCGCACGAAGCGGGTCACGATCCTCTTCTCGGACGTCGCCGGCTTCACGTCGCTCTCGGAGCGCCTGGCGCCGAACGAGCTGGTCCAGAAGCTGGGCGACTACCTGTCGGAGATGGCAGGCGTCATTGCGTCCGAGCGGGGCACGGTCGACAAGTTCATCGGCGACGGTGTGATGGCGTTCTGGAACGCGCCGGAGGACCAGGCGGACCACGAGGTCCGCGCGGTGCGCGCCGCGATGGCCTGCCAGAGGCGGCTCGCGGAGCTGCGGTCGCGTCCGCGGGACGCGGACCGGGCGCTGCCCACGCGCATCGGCCTGGCCAGCGGCGAGGTCGTGGTGGGCAACATCGGCAGCCCCGACCGGATGAACTACACCGTCGTGGGCGACACCGCGAACCTCGCGTCGCGCCTCGAGGCCCTCAACAAGGCCTACGGGACGTCGATCCTGATCTCCGACGAGACGGCGGCGGCGGTCCGGGAGTCGATCCTCTGCCGGCCGGTCGACGTCGTGGCCGTCGTGGGGAAGGAGCAGGGCGTGAAGGTCTGGGAGCCGCTCTGCCCGGTGGACGACGCTTTCGCGCCGACCCAGACGGCGCTGGCGGCCCTAACGGCGCAGGCCCTGCAGGCCTACCTGGGTCGAGACCTGGAGACGGCGTCCAAGCTCTACCGCCGGATGAGCGAGGGCAACCCGGAGGATCCGGTGTCGGCCGTCATGGCGGCCCGCTGCGAGGAACTCCTGAAGACGGGCCTCCCCGAGGACTGGTCCGGCGTCACGAAGATCCGCCACAAGTAGGGCTGGTTGATTCTTCGCCCTTGCTACCGGGTTTTTCGCCAAGAGGAAATGATGGGAAGCACCGAAGCTTTCGGCGGGCACTGTATTGATATATGTAGGGGCGCGGGATCAGCGGGGCTGTGGGAGAACTCATGAATCTCAAATTCTTGCTCGGCAGCCTGATCGCCGCGTCGTTCGGCCTGGCGGGCGCCGAGGATGAGCAGGAGAGCAAGTCCCTCGTCCCCATTCCCGAGCGGATCCTCTTCAACCGCGACATCCGGCCCATCCTCTCCGAGAACTGCGTCAAGTGCCACGGCCCCGCCGCGCAGGCCCGCAAGGGCAACCTCCGCCTCGACCAGAAGGAATCCGCCTACGCGCCGGCCGAGTCGGGGAAAATCGCGCTGGTCCCGGGCGACCTGAAGAAGAGCGAGCTCTGGGTCCGCATCGCGACCAACGACGCGGAGGACAAGATGCCTCCGCGGAAGTCGGGCAAGAAGCTGACGACCCGCGAGGTCGCGCTCCTGAAGCGCTGGATCGAACAGGGCGCGGTCTGGCAGGGCCACTGGGCCTTCGTGCCGCTCGAGAAGCCCGCCGAGGCCAAGACGAAGGACCGCGGCTGGGCCCGCAACCCCATCGACGCGTATATCCTCGCGCGCCTCGAGGAGGAAGGCCTGCGCCCCTCTCCCGAAGCCGACCGCGCCACGCTCGCGCGCCGCCTCACCCTCGACCTCAGCGGCCTGCCGCCCACGACGGCGGAGGTCGACGCCTTCGTCAACGACAAGTCCCCCAACGCCTACGAGAAGCTGGTCGACCGCCTGCTCGCCTCTCCCCGCTACGGCGAGCACATGACGCGCTTCTGGCTCGACCTCGCCCGCTACGGCGACACGCACGGCCTCCACCTCGACAACTACCGCGAGATCTGGCCCTTCCGCGAGTGGGTCATCCGGGCCTTCAACGACAACGTGCCCTTTGACCGCTTCGTGACGGAACAACTGGCCGGCGACCTGCTCGAGAACCCCACGCTCGATCAGCAGGTGGCCAGCGGCTTCAATCGCTGCCACGTCACGACCAGCGAGGGCGGCTCGATCGAGGAAGAGGTCTACTGCCGCAACGTCTTCGACCGCACCGAGACCTTCGCGCAGGTCTTCCTGGCCCTCACGTTCACCTGCGCCCGATGCCACGACCACAAGTTCGACCCCGTCACCCAGAAGGAGTACTACCAGCTCTTCGCGTTCTTCAACAGCATGGACGGGCAGGAAATGGACGGGAACAAGAAGGACCCCGTCCCGGTCGTGAAGGTGCCGGCGCCGGATCAGGCGAAGGAACTGGCCGCCTTCCGCGAGGCCGCGGCGAAGCTGGAGGCGAAGATCGACGCCCCGCTGCCGGACCTCGATGCGGGGCAGCCCGAGTGGGAGAAGAAGCTCGCCGTCCGCCTGGCCGCCCAGTGGAAGGTCCTGGAGGGCCTCCAGGTCACGACCGACAGCGGCCTCCGCCAGGGGGCCGACAAGGCCGTCTCGGCGGCCGACGTCCGGCTGGACTACGAGGTCACGGCCAAGATCGCCGACGAGGAGGTCCACGCGATCCTCCTCGAGGTGCTGCCGCCCGCGGCGGCCGACGCGCCGTCGGCCTTCACCCTGAGCGAGGTGGAAGGCAGCTTCAAGGGCGAGAAGGTGACCTTCCGCGGCGCCCACTCGTGGAGCGCGACCCCCGATCCCAACACGAAGAACCTGATCGACGGCAAGATCGACGCCGGCTGGAGCGGCGACGCCAAGAAGAAGCCCGCGATCGTGCTGCTGCCCTCGAAGCCCCTCGCCGGCGGCGAGCTCCACCTCCGGCTTTCCCACCGCGGCGCCCACGCGAAGCAGCCGACCCCGAAGTTCCGGCTCTCGGTGACGACCGACGGGGATCTCGTGAACGGCGGGCTGCCCGTGACCGAGGGGCCCTGGCACTCCCTGGGCAGCTTCCCCACGGCGGACGGCAACGTGGCGTTCACGACCGAGTTCGGGCCCGAGAAGGGCGTTGACCTCACCAAGCCGGTGGGCGAGCTCAAGTGGACCGAGCGGAAGGAGTACACCCCGGGCGGGAACAACTCCTACCCGCCGGGCGTCGGCGCGTCCTTCGTCGCCCACACGATCACGGCGGCGTCCGCCCGCCGCATCTCGCTCAGTGTGTCCTCCGATGACGCGATCCAGATGTGGGTGAACGGCTCGGTCGTCCTCGCCCGGAACGTGAAGCGCACGTTCCGCGAGTACGACGCGAACAAGCTGATCGTCGATCTGGAGAAGGGCGAGAACCAGATCCTGATCAAGTTCTCCAACTACGGCACCACCAAGGACGTCCACAAGTTCTTCCTCAAGCTACTCGAGGATCAGCCCCTCGACCTGGCGCGCGACGCCGCCGAGGCGCTCGCCGTGGCCGCCGAGAAGCGCAACGACGCCCAGAAGGCGACGCTGCGCTCGCGCTACCGCCGCGACGCGTGGCCCGAGTGGAAGCCGCTCTCGCGCGAGCTCACGCAGATCCGCGGGAACGAGAAGGTCCTCCTGGACCAGGTGCCCACGACGCTCGTGTTCAAGGAGAAGGCGGCCCCCCGGGACTCCTTCGTCCTCAAGCGCGGCGAGTACGACAAGAAGGGCGACAAGGTCGGCCGCGGCATGCCCGCCGCGCTGCCCGCGCCCGCGAAGGACCTGCCGATGAACCGGCTGGGCCTGGCGAAGTGGCTCCTGAACCCGGCCCATCCGCTGACCGCCCGCGTCGCGGTCAACCGCTTCTGGCAGCAGTGCTTCGGCACCGGGATCGTGAAGACGTCGGAGGACTTCGGCCTCCAGAGCCAGCCGCCGTCCCACCCCGAGCTGCTCGACTACCTCGCGAGCCAGTTCATCGCCGACGGCTGGGACGTGAAGACGTTCATGAAGCGGATGCTGATGTCCGCCACGTACCGCCAGAGCTCGAGGATGACGCCGGAGCTGGTCCGCCGGGACCCCGACAACCGGCTCTACGCCCGCGGCCCGCGCTACCGCCTCGACGCCGAGATGGTGCGCGACGAGATCCTTCATGTCAGCGGACTCCTGGTCGAGCAGCTCGGCGGGCCGAGCGTGAAGCCGCCCCAGCCCGAAGGCCTCTGGGAGGCGGTCGGCTACACCGGCTCGAACACCTACCGCTTCGTGCGGGACTCGGAGCCGCAGAAGGTCTTCCGCCGCAGCATGTACATCTTCTGGAAGCGCACCTCCGCGCCTCCCCAGATGACGCTCTTCGACGCCCCATCCCGCGAGGCCTGCATCGCGCGGCGCGAGCGGACCAACACGCCCCTGCAGGCGCTCTTCCTCATGAACGAGCCCCAGTGCTTCGAGGCGGCCCGCCACTTCGCCCAGAAGGCGATCCGGGAGGGCGGCGCGACGCCCGAGGAGCGCGCCGACTGGATGTTCCGCCGCGCGCTGCTGCGCGCCCCGGCCCCGCAGGACGTCGCGGACCTGGTCGCCGTCTTCCGCGGCCAGTTCGAGACCTACTCGAAGGACCCCGAGAGCGCCAAGAAGATGATCTCCTTCGGCGACCTGCCGCCGGACGCGGCGATCCCGCCCGCCGAGCTGGCCGCCTGGACGCTGGTGGGCAACGTCATCCTGAACCTGGACGAGTTCCTCAACAAGAGGTAGCCATGGAACCCATCGAGAACATCACCCGGCGCCGCTTCTTCCGGATGTCGACGGCCGGCGTCGGCTCCGTCGCGCTGGGCTCGCTGCTCTCGCGCCAGGCGGGGGCGCAGGAGATCGCGCCGCACTTCGCCCCGAAGGCGAAGCACCTCATCTACCTCTTCATGAACGGCGGCGCGTCGCAGATGGACCTCTACGACTACAAGCCGAAGATGGAGGAGATGTTCGACAAAGACCTGCCCCCCTCGATCATCAACGGGCAGCGGCTGACGACGATGACGTCGGGCCAGGCGCGCTTCCCGGTCGCGCCGAGCATGTTCAAGTTCAAGCAGCACGGCCAGTCGGGCGCGTGGATCAGCGAGCTGCTGCCGAACATCGCGAAGCACGCGGACAAGATCTCGTTCATCAAGTCGGTGCACACCGAGGCGATCAACCACGACCCGGCGGTGACCTACATCTGCACCGGTGCGCAGATCCCCGGCAAGGCGAGCCTGGGCTCCTGGCTCTCCTACGGCCTGGGCAGCGAGAACGACAATCTGCCGTCCTTCATCGTGATGACGCCCTCGTGGAGCGCCAAGCGCGAGGCGCAGGCGCTCTACAACCGCCTCTGGGGCTCTGGCTTCCTGCCCACCCGCTACCAGGGCGTCTGGTTCCGCCTCAAGGGCGACCCGGTGCTCTACCTGTCCGACCCGCCGGGCGTCAGCCGCGAGACGCGGCGCCAGATGCTCGAGGCGGTGGTGCGCCTCAACGCGCGCGAGTACGCCCAGGACGGCGACCCCGAGACACAGGGCCGCATCGCGCAGTACGAGATGGCCTTCAAGATGCAGTCGTCGGTGCCCGACCTGGTCGACTTCTCGAAGGAGCCCAAGCACATCCAGGACCTGTACGGGCCCGACCTGAACAAGCCCGGGACCTTCGCGCAGTCGGCGATCCTGGCGCGCCGCATGATCGAGCGCGGCGTCCGCCAGGTGCAGATCTTCCATCGCGAGTGGGACCACCACGGCAACCTGCCGACGGACCTGCGCCACCAGACCAGCGACGTCGACCAGCCCATCGCGGCGCTGCTGACCGACCTGGAGATGCGCGGCCTGCTCGACGAGACCCTCGTGGTCTGGGGCAGCGAGTTCGGCCGCACGGCGTACTGCCAGGGCAAGCTGACGCGGAGCGATTACGGCCGCGACCACCATCCGCGCTGCTTCGTCCACTGGTTCGCGGGCGCCGGCATCAAGCCCGGCGTCACGCACGGCGAGACCGACGACTTCAGCTACAACATCGTCAAGGACCCGGTCCACATCCGCGACATCAACGCGACGATCCTGCACCTGATGGGCATGGACCATAAGCGGCTGATCTACAAGTTCCAGGGTCTGGACCAGCGCCTGACGGGCGTCGAAGAGGAGGCCAAGGTCGTCAGCTCGATCTTGGCTTAGGGCGCGGCCGGCCGTACAATCCGGCCGATGTCCCCTCAGGACCTCTTCGCGCGCTTCGACGCGTCCTACGAGTCGTTCGAGAACTCGATGCTCGGGCCCGAGTTCCCGGCGGAGCTCGACCTGGTCAGCCGCCTCTGGTTTCGCTGCGGCTACCGGCCCGGGATCGGCGCGTACCTGAACTTCTTCCTGCTTCGCGACTTCATCACGACGCACGACACGAACTACCCTCCGCGCTTCAAGACCTTCAAGTCGATGGCCACGTCGTTCTACATGACCGACCTGTTCATCCGGGACGTCACCGACTCGGGCGCGAAGCCCACGGGCGGCATCTCGAACCCCAAGGTCCGGGACCTGCTGCAGCAGATCCAGAAGCGCCACCAGAACGTGAAGATCCCCACCTGGATGCAGACCTACTTCGGGTTCAGCCTGCTCGAGAACGTCGAGAAGCAGTGCGCGCCGCTCACGGACGACGAGAAGCGCCTCCACCTGGCCTACATGGCCAAGACCTACCGGATCATGGGGATGCCGTTCTCGGAGAAGCGGGACCTGATGGAGCAGTTCAGCCGCCGGATCGAGGAGGAGCAGGCCGCGGTCACGGAGAACGTCCCGCGCCACTCGGTGAACATCCTCCGGCTGGGCGAGATGATCGACGTCTCGTCCGGGCCGGACTCGATCCTCCCGATGCTGCCTCCGAGGACCCGGGCCGTCTTCGAGCCCCTCTATCCCAAGGTGCGGCCCGGCTGGCTCCGCTGCCGTTGGAACCGGGTCCTCGGCAAGCTCCTGATCCCCAAGGCGCTGGGGGTTCCCCGCAAGGCCGTGCCCTTCGCGGGTTGAGCCTCGCCCCCCCATCGAAAAGTTGAAAAATTCCTTCCATCTGCCAGAATCCAGGCGGGATGGGAGAATCGGACAGCGCCTCGGATGCGGGCGGGCTTGCCGGGAAGTTGAAGGCGGGCCTCGCCTGGTTCAACCGGCAGTCCGAGAACACCCGGATCGGGTTGCTCGTCGGGGCCAGCATCATCGGCCCGATCGGGCTGATCGCCCTCTACAGCTTCCTCTCCGACCACCTGGTGGCCATCCTCGTCGGTTTCGCCTCGTTGGGATTCCTGTCGTCGCTGGGCGGGCTGATCTTCTACCTTCGGTTGAGGAAGCAGGCCGCCGCGCCGGGGGAGCCGGAGTCCAAGCAGGGCGAGATCGGGTTCAGGGACCCGACCCCGCCGCCGGCGCCCGCGCCCGTGCCGGTCGGCGTGCCCTCCGCCCCCAGACCCCTCAAGGAGCGGCTCGCCCCATTCCATCGAAGCTTCACGTGGCCGGCCCTCATCACCATGCTGCTCTACCTCTTCCTCTGCTGGCCGGTCGGCGTGATCGCCAACCTGATGTGGCTCTCCGAAGCGGAGGGAGTCTATCGCAACACCGGATCGTCTCCTCCGGGCCGGGGCTGTCTGAAGCTGCTGGGAGTGGTCTTCATCCTGGTCCCCTTCGTCCTGATCGTCGTGGCCGTCCTGGTCGGCTACCTCCAGAGCCAGGGCGTGCCGGTCATCAAAGTAAGAGAATAAGTCCCCTCCGCCGGGCCGCACTTCCCGATTCGAAATTCTCATTTTTTCATGCTCCCGACGAAGCATCGTCCTCTAATTGGGTAGAGACCCATGGAGCCGAGTGAGGATCCCGTCCTCGTCCGGCGAGCGCAGGCGGGCGACCGCACCGCGTTCGAGGAGCTGATCCGCGCCCACGCGCGGCTGGTCTGGGCCTCCGTTTACGGCTGGGTGCGCGACCCGGCGTGGACGGAGGACCTGGTGCAGGAGACGTTCCTGCGCGCGTGGGAGGCGATCCGCGAGCTGAAGCAGCCGGAGGCCTTCCGAGGCTGGCTGCTGACGATCGCGCGGCGCCTGGCCTGGCGCCAGGCCGAGGTGGCGGGACGCATGGACGTGGTGCCGGCCGTGCCCGACCGGATCGGGCCGGTCGACGCGGACGATCCTGAGGAGGCCCGCGAGGAGGTCCAGAAGGCCCTTGCGCGCCTGCCGGAACGCTACCGCGTGCCGGTCACGCTCCATTTCCTCAACGGCCTGGAGTACGGGGCGATCGGGAAGTTGACCGGATTGGCGAACGGGTCTCTGCGCGGGCTCGTCGCCCGCGGCGTCGCGAAGCTGCGGGCCGAGCTCGCGCCCTGGTGGAGGAGTCGTCATGAGCATCCATGAGCGGATGGAGTCGATTGCGGACCTCTACGTTGCGGGCGGCCTCGGGGCCGACGAGCGGCGCGAGGTCGACGCGCACGCGGCTGGCTGCGCGGCCTGCGCGGCCCTGCTCCGCGACGCGAAGGAATTCTCGGCCTGGGCCCGCGGCGCCATCGCGCCCGACGCTCCGCCGGCCGATCTCGAGGACCGTCTGATCACGCGCTTCCGCGCCGGTGGCCAGACGAAGAAGAGGAGGATCCCCGTGGGCAAACGCTTCCTGAGAGTCACCGGCTCGATCGCCGCCGCCGTGGGGCTGATCTTCCTGGGGAACGTGTTCAGCACGAGCGGCGCGATGGCTAACCTGAAGTCTCTCGAGGAGACGAACGCCACTATTGCCGACGACGCGATCACTCGGGGCGTCGAACATCTCGGGGCGGAGAGGGGTAGGCCGGCGAAGGGCGATGAGTTTGCCTACTACTTCAACCGCGACCTCGGGAGGGAAGGTCAGGACAAGACCCGAGCGACGTGGGCGGCCACGGTCGGCACCCCCCAGGTGGAAACCCTCAGCCTGGGCGAGGGCGGCGGAGGCGGAGGTCGCTACGGCGCGCGCTTCGGCGGACGGCAGATGCAGCAAGCTCCGGCCACGCCCCCGCCGCCCCCGGCGAAAGCGGGCGAGGCCACGGTCCTCTTCCCGGAGGCCAAGCGCGAACGAGAGAAGCTCGCGAAGCTGTCCGACAAGGACGATCTCCGACGCACGACGGAGTCGCTGGAGAAGGATGGCAAGCTGGCCGAGCAGCAGCCCCAGGAAATCCGGAAAATCATCCGGACGGGCGACGTCTCGCTCGAAGTCGATTCCTACGAGGCGACGTATACCAAGCTCTCGGACCTGATGACCGCCGAGAAGGGGCAGATCGCCGCCGCGAGCACCCAGAAGATGGCCAACGGCAAGATCCAGGCGACGGTCACCCTCCGCGTTCCGCCCGAGCGCTTCGAGGCCGTCCTGGCCAAGCTCAAGGAATTCGGCAGCGTCCGCAACCAGCGGATCGGGTCGGAGGACGTCACGAAGGCCTACATCGACCTCGAAACGCGCCTCAAGGGCAAGGAGATCCTCGCGGAGCGCCTCCGCAAACTCCTGGCTGAAGGGAAGGGCACGGTAAAGGAGCTCATGGAGGTCGAGGTCCAGCTCGGTGCGACCAACGAGGCCATCGAGCAGATCAAGGGCGAGATCAAGTACTACGACAACCTGGTCGGCCTCTCCACGATCACGCTGCGCCTCTCCGAGAAGGACCTCGGCCAGCCCTTCGAGTACGTGCAGTCGCTCCAGTCGAACATCGCCGTCACCGCCAAGGACCCGGACGACGCCTATGTGAAGGCCCAGAAGGAGATCACGGACGCCGGCGGCCAGGTCGTCGATTCGAAGATGACGCGGCAGAACGACGGCTCGTCGATCGGCACGATCCGCGGCCGCGTGGACGCCGAGAAGTTCCCGGCGCTGCGGGAGGCCCTCAAGAGGCTGGGCACCGTCACGAACGACACCGTGAACCAGCAGAAGACCGCCCGGGGCGGCCAGGAAGGGACGCCCAAGCCCGACGCCCCGCTCCGCAAGGAGCTGGCCGTCCTGGACTTCGCGGTCAATTCACCGCCGATCTTCGTCACGCGGCGCTCCCAGATCCTGGTCGAGACGGAGGCCGTCGACAGCGCGTACCAGAACGCCCGGCGGGCCGTCGAGGGCGCCGGCGGGAAGGTGGTGGACGGCAGCCTGACGGGCAGCGCGACCGGGAAGTCCGCGACCCTGCGGGCGCAGATCGACGCCGACAAGTTCGGCGCCCTGGTGGACTCCCTCAAGACGGCGGGCAAGGTCAAGAATGAGAACGTCAGCCAGTCGCTCCCGCCGGTCTCGCCCGAAGGAGGGCCGCAGCTGCTGCGGGAGCGGGCCGAGATCGAGCTGGCGCTGATGTCGCCCCCGCAGCTCATCGGCGAGGAGCACGGCATCGTGAAGATGATCCGGGACACCTTCGCCAACAGTTGGGCCGGCTTCCTCTGGTCCATGGAGAAGCTCTTCGTCGGGATCTCCCTGGCGGGCCCCTGGATCGTGGTCCTGCTGGGGGCCTGGCTCCTCTGGCGCCGCGCCCGCAAGAAGAAGGCGGCCCAGCCCACGACGTAAGCCCAGATTGGCCACGGAGCCCACGAAGCCCTCAGAAAAGTTCTGCTCTGCGGGCTCGGAGGGCTCTGTGGCCAATCCTTCCGAATTCTTGGGGAGATTTGACCCCCCGCCGTGTCGTACCTAAAGTAGTGGTTCGACCAGCTCACCACTAGCGGGATCGGCAAGCCGGGGGGATGATGAAGCTACTCTCGATCGCGATCCTGCTGTTTGCACTCCCACAAGACAAGGCCAAAGGCATCCAGGTCCTGGACGGCGCCGACGCTGTCGCGATGGGGGACACGCCCGCCTCGTTCAAGGGGAGCGCGACCCTCTCCAACGGCCGCATCTCCCTCGTGGTTCCGAAGAACGGGGCCGCGGCGGAGCTCCGCGGCGGGTCGGTCACGCGCGCCAAACTTCGGCTCCTGGGGGTCGAGACGCTCGATCGCGTCGCTCTGGTCGAGCACGGCAAGGGGGCCGCGACCCTCGAGATCGGCGGAAAGTCCCCGAAGGGCAGCGTCAACGCCAAGCTCAAGCTCAAGAAGGGCGAGGTCGGCGTCGAGGTCCAGCCCGGCGAGGGCGCCGAGAAGCTGCGCGTCGAAGTCCCGAGCCGCTTCATCGTCCTGCCCGATTTCTTCGCCGACGACATCGTCATCGACGCCCGGAAGATCCCCGCCGCTTCGGCCGAAATCCCGAGCGAGAACTTCCTGCTCCAGTTCGCCGGGAAGGGCGAAGCCATCGTCATGTCCGTCTTTGAGAACAAGGAGCAGGACGTGCGGCTCTCGCTGTCCGGTTCCGGCGACGCCCGCGTGTCGGACGCGTCGGAGATCGAGTTCGGCAAGAACCGGAAGGTCTGGGTCTCGCTGCTCGAAGGGCCGCAAATCTGGCATGAGAAGGACCTGAAGGCCGAGGACGCGGGGAAGACGCTGCCGCTCGACTGGAAGATGCCCTTCCGCGCCGCGTGGCGCTGCGACTTGACCCGCTCGAACGACCTGGCGGACAGCTGGGACATGCTCCTCCAGAAGGACAAGGACGGCGACTACATGAAGCCCAGCTGGATGGGCGCCGGGTCGGAGAAGCTCCCGGCCAATCGCAAGCGCTGGACTACCGTGCTGGGATCGTTCCTGTACCCGGTCTGGTCCGACCCGGACGGCGCCGGCTTCGTGCAGCCGCTCAAGCACGACCGCCTCGCCTTCCGCGGGCCCGCCCTGATCTACCCGGTCAACCGCACCGAAGGCACGCCCCTGGAGGTCTTCACGGTGATCGACCTGGTCCGCAACACGCTGGGCGCGGGCCCCTGCGAGTACCTGCTCGACCTCGAGGGCAACAAGTCGGAGTACAAGGGCCGCGCGACCTGCTCCTCGCGCGACAATCTGAAGCGGATCTACGGCGCGGGGGAGCAGAAGGCGAAGCGCGCCGAAGTCGACAAGATCCTGAACGACGCGCTCATCTTCGTGAAGCACATCCGCGGCCGGATCAGCCGCTACGTTGACTTCGGCCGGCAGATCCGCGAGTATCTGGCGAAGGAGAAGAAGGCGCATCCCGAACTGAAGGACGGGATCGTCGAGCTCGAGAAGATCGCCGAGGAGATCGACGCCCGCTACGCGGCGCGCGAGGACAAGATGAAGACGCCCGAGCACGTCGCCAAGATGAACGAGGACTTCCGTCGCGACGTGCTGGACTACGACGGGCCGGACGCGCTCGACCGCTGCACCAAGTACGCCCTGGCGCTCGTCGTGATCGGCGACAACCAGGACGAACTCTCGGGCGAGTGCCGCTGGGTGGTGAAGGCGCTCCGCCAGAAGGCCGGTCTCCTGATGGCCGCCGACCCGCGCCTCGCGCCCATCGCCGCCGAGATCCGCGCCCGCACCCAGGAAGCCTTGAAGAACCCCGCCGGACATGAAGGGAACCGCCATTGAGAAACGCCACGCTGATCGCCGCCCTCTGCCTGACCCTTGCGGCCTGTGACAAGGCCGAACCCGCGAAGACCACGCACGCGGACCCGGGCCTGCCGACCTTCTCGCCGGCCTCGGGCGGGAAGATGGTGCGGATTCCGTCCGGGCTCTACGTCGACGTGACGCCGGTCACGCAGGACGTCTACCAGAAGGTGGTGGGGGTCAATCCCTCGAAGCAGAAGAACCCCCAGGCTCCGGTGGCGGCCATGTGGACCGCCGCGGCCCGCTTCTGCAACAAGTGCTCCGAGGCCGAGGGCCTCGAGCCCTGCTACGACCTGAACACCTGGACCTGCAACGTCTCGGCCTCCGGCTACCGGCTTCCGACGGAGGCGGAGTGGGAGGAGGCGTGCCGGGCCGGCGGCAAGGGCCGCTTCCCGTTCGGGGACGACGCCTCGCAGCTCAGCCGCTACGCCTGGACGAGGGCGGATTCGGAGGGCAAGATCCGTCCCGTGGGCCAGAAGGAGCCCAACGCCTGGGGCATCTACGACATGCTGGGGAACGTCTGGCAGTGGACGAACGACTGGGCCGACGGGGAGCAGAAGAAGCGCGTCCTGCGGGGCGGCGCCTTCGACACGGACCCCGCCAAGCTCGAGGTATCCGCGCGCAAGTCGGAGCTGCCGACCTATACCGACGCGTGCTTCGGGGTCGACGCGAACGGCTTCCGTCGCGTGAAGAACTCCACGCTGCCGAAGGCCGGGACGCCGGTCGCGGTCGCTCCCACGCCGGAGCCGCCGCCGGAGGTGAAGAAGGATCCTCCGCCGCTGCCTCCCGATGCGCCCCCTGCCCAGGGCAAGACCATCCCCGGCCTGAAGGGGACCATCGTCTTCGTGAGCGACCGCAGCGGCGCCCTCGAGATCTGGCGCATGCACGCGAGCGGCAAGGGCGCGAAGCAGCTGACGAATGAGAAAACGCCGCACGCCGACCCGAAGTTCTCGCCCGACGGGAAGACGATCCTCTACACGGCGCTGAAGGGTGGATTCCCCGAGGTCTGGAGCATGAAGCGCGACGGCTCCGATCAGAAGAAGGTCACGGTCGGATCCCAGGGCAGCTGGTCGCCCGACGGGAAATCGATCGTGTTCATCCGGGAGAACCAGTGTTACACGCGCGATCTTGCGTCGGGCACCGAGAAGCGCCTGACCCCGGAGAAGTGGGAGCGCTGCGGCGTGCCCGCCTGGAGCCCGGACGGCAAGACCGTGGCGGTGGCGAGCCGCCACCTCGAGTCGATCGGCATCTTCCTCGTGGGCGTCGACGGCGCGTCGCAGCCGCAGCTCAAGACCGAGGAGGCCTGCTGCACGCCGGCCTGGTCGAAGGACGGCAAGCGGCTGCTCTGCCAGTCGGTGAAGGGGCACTGCTACCAGCTCGAGGCCGACGGGAAGAACTGGGAGCAGGTGACCTACGGCGCCGACGTCCAGCACGACGCCCGCTACTCCCCGGACGAGACGATGTTCGTCTACTGCCGGGCGCCGAGCCCCGAAGGGCCCTGGCAACTCTGCGTGAAGCTGTTCGACAGCGACACCTTCGAGTTCATGCAGCTCACCACCGAGGGCTCGAACTCGCTCCCGGACTGGCACGCTTCCGAAGACTAGGCTCCGGCTGAAAAAAAACGCCCCGCCGCGAGGCGGGGCGTCCTGTTTTTCGGTCGGGGGCTTACTTCGACCAGAAGTAGCTGGCCATGTCCATGAAGGACGTCGGCAACAGCTTGTACTTCTTCTTCTCGTCCTGCGTCTCGCGGATCAGGCCCTTCATCGGGATCGTCTCGACCTCCAGGCCGGCCAGGCGGACCATGTTGCCGAACTTGCTCTGGATGACGGCCTCCGCGGCGCAGACGCCGTAGCGGGTCCCCAGGATGCGGTCGTACGCGGCGGGCGAGCCGCCGCGCTGGAGGTGGCCGAGCGCGATGGCGCGGGCCTCGAAGCCCGTGCGCTTCTGGAGCTCGCCGGCCACGGCTTCGCCGACCTGCCCGGGCTGCAGCACCACGTTCTTGAAGCTGTCGTACTGCGCCTCGGCCGAGAGCGTCCAGCGGCCGGTGCCGTCCTTGACGACGTGCGGGGCGACCTCGATGCCCGAGATCTTCGAGCCTTCGGTCACGACCACGATGCTGTGCGACTTGCCGGTGGCGCGGACGCGCTTGAGGACGTCGCAGATCTCCTGGATGTCGACGGGCTTCTCGGGGACCGCGATGTAGTCGGCGGCGCTCGCCATGCCGCTATAGGCGCCGATCCAGCCGGCGTGGCGGCCCATGCACTCGACCACCATGATGCGGTGGTGGGACATAGTCGTGGAGCGCAGCGCGTCGATGGCGCGGGTGGCCTGCTCGACGCTCGACCAGAAGCCGAACGTGAAGTCGGTGCCGTTGACGTCGTTGTCGATCGTCTTGGGGACGCCGACGACGTTCAGCTTGTAGTCGCGGTAGAGGTAGTAGCCGATCTCGAGCGTGTCGTCGCCGCCGATCGCGACGAGAGCGTCGAGCTCGTGGCGCTTCCAGACCGCCAGGGCACGCGCGACGTGGTCGGGGGACTTGTAGAGGTTCGTCCGCGAGGTCCCGAGGATCGTGCCGCCCTCGTAGATGATCTCGCCGACGTTCTTCATGTCGAGGTCGACCTTGTGGTCGTCGCGGAGGCCGGCCCACCCGTCGACGAACCCGATGCACTTCCACTCCGTGGCCTTGTCATGGGCGAGGCGGGTGACGACGCCCCGGATGACGGCGTTGAGGCCGGGGGCGTCTCCGCCGCCGGTCAGGATCCCCACTTTTTTCATGGCGCTTGGTGCTCCCCAGAAAAGAAAACGGGGCCGATCCTACCAAAGTCGGGGGTCGAACGGAATGAAGTATTGAAGGGGCACGGCGCGCCGTCCCGCCGGGTTCTATGGGCGCCGGACCCGGCGGGCCGGGGTACAATGGGGGTGATGCGCCGTGCGCTGCTGCTCCTGCTTCTCGCCGCCTGCGGGAAGCCCCCCGCGCCCCCGCCGGACCTGAGCTGGATGTGGAAACCAGAATTGATGGACCGCTGGATCGACCGCTTTCCCGTGGTCAACCGCACGCCGGTCCTCAAGGGGAAGGTGCTGATCGTCAACATCGACCGCCGGGAGGTCAGCCAGGGCATGATGGACTCGCTGCCGCCCGAACTTCGGCCGACAACGCCGGAGAGCGTCGGCACCGCCGTCTGGGTCCATGGGAGCAAAGTTCCGGTGGGCAAATTCCAGGGAGGGATCACCGAGTATCAGGAAACCCTGGAAATCAGCCTCATCGACCTCGCCGCGCGGGAGTTGATCCACTGGCGGACCTTCGACGGGGGCAGGCTGGGCGACACGATCCGCCTGACCCGGGACGAGAAGGAAAGCGCCCGGCGGGATGGGGTCAGCGGAGGAAACCCCACGATCGCGGCGATGGAGTTCCTCAGGTCGCTCCCCAGGAACTAGCTCAGGCGCGACGCACCCGGCGGAGCAGCGCCAGCAGGAGGATGCCCTCCAGGCCGCTCAGGCCGCAGCCGCCGCCCCCGCCGTTCTTCTTCGGCGCCGTCGTGCTGCCGCTGCCGGGGAAGGACAGGTTGTTCATCGGATCGGTGCCCGCGGTGTATTCGGCGAGGTTGTCGAACGCGTCGCCGTCGGGGTTCCCGGTCGCGATCTGGGCGAGATTCCCGAAGTGGGCCAGCTCCCAGGCGTCAGGGAGGCCGTCGCCGTCGGTGTCCAGCGGGGTCGAGGCGGCGACTTTCGGGTCGCTGCCGGCGTTGAACTCCTCGAGGTTGCTGTAGCCGTCCCCGTCGAAGTCTTCCGCGGCCGTGTGGCTGAGGTTGCCGAAGTTGGCCATCTCCCAGGAGTCGGGAAGTCCGTCGGCGTCGCTGTCGGTAAGCCCGGCTTCGCTCAGCTTGAAGTCGACCTTCACGTTTTCGCCCGGGAACGCCGGCGTCACGGTCTTTGACACGACGTTGGCGCCGAAGGGTCCGCCTGTCGCCCGGACGGTGATGGACCCGGCGGTGCTCGCGAGGAAGGCGTACCCGCCCGCCGACGCGCTCACGGCGTAGGACGCGCCCGCGGGGTTGAGCTGGATCGTGACCCCCGACAAGCCCTCGCCGGGGTCATAGAAGTTGTTCGCGTTGCTGTCGTTGTAGACGACGCCGAGGACGAAGGGCCCCACCGAATTGCGGCGGCCGAAATCCTGAGTGAGAAGGTCCTTGAAGGCGACGGACTTCGAGGACGCGCCAGAATAGTAGCCAACCCCGATCTCGCGGAAGGGCGCGCCCGCCGAATCCACGTCAAGCAGGTTGACCCGATGCCCTCGATTCGGGTATCCGCCCGAGGACGACCAGTCCACCATGAGGAAATCTTCCAGGAACGCGGCGGTTCCGGAGGTCGACTTCGCGATATTCTCGCCGGCCCAGTTGTACGCGTAGCCGGCCGCCGTGAGGCGTTGTGCGAACGTGACGGTGCCGCCGGCGGAATCGTGCGCGAAGTAGTTATTGGTCCACATGTCCTGGCTGTGGGCCCGCGCGGTGGACAGGAGGATCGAATTCATCGTCAGCGGGGGCCTCGGGCCCACGTTTCCCGGATTGGCGAGGCCTTCGGCAATGTTGCCGCCCGGCAGGGGGTAGGGACTCATGGTGGCCAGCCGGGCCCCCTCGGCCGTCGGGTTCGCCCGCGCGCGGTTGATGAGCTCGAGGACCTGCTGCTCGGCGGCGGTCGGGTCGCCGTAGCCCGTGTATTGGGTCTGCGACCAGGCGGCCGCGGGAAGGGACATCAGGAGAGCCGCCGCGGGCAACGACCAACGGGAAACGCTCATGAAGGGCCTCCCGACCTGCATATTCTATATACCCCCAATAGCCCGTTTCCCCCGTCAGAAGCTGAGACATCGCTCCGTAGATGGACGTAGGATAGGCACGGGCGGGATCCCCGGAATCCAAGGAGCTCTCCATGCGCCTCGTCGTCCTCGCCCTCGCGCTGCTCGTCCCTCAATCCCGCGACAAGGAACTCTGGGAGAAGCTCCAGCCGCTCTTCAAGCCGCTCCCCGAGTACAAGGACGACCTCGGGAAGCTCCGCCCCGTGCTGAAGTTCGCCGACGGGCATGAGGTGAAGACCGCGGAGGACTGGAAGCAGCGCCGCGCCGAGATCCTGGCCCGCTGGACCAAGGTGCTCGGCCCCTGGCCGCCGCTCCTCGAAACCATCACGGTCCAGGAACAGTGGAAGGAGAGCGTCGAGGGCTTCACGCGCCATCGGATCGAGTTCGACGTCGCCCCCGGCCGGAAGACCGCCGCCTACCTGCTCCGCCCCGACGGCCCCGGGCCGTTCCCGGCCGTCGTCGACGTGTTCTACTACCCGGAGGACGGCGCGGGCCTCAAGGCCGACAAGCGCCAGCAGAATGACTTCGGGTACCAGATGGTCAAGCGCGGCTTCATCGCGCTCTGCGTGGGCCAGAACCCCACGTCGCCGCGGCCCCTTGCGGACCTCTACTACCCGACCTGGGACAACGCGCAGCTCCAGCCGCTGTCCTATCTGGCCTACGTGGCCGCCAATGCGCACACCATGCTGTCGCAGCGCAAGGACGTCGACGGCGCCCGCATCGGCGTCGTGGGACACTCCTACGGCGGCAAGTGGTCGCTCTTCGCCGGCGCCCTCTACGAGAAGTTCGCCGCCGTCTGCACGTCCGATCCCGGCATTGTCTTCGACGAGGCGCGCTCCAACGTGAACTACTGGGAGCCGTGGTACCTGGGCTACGTGCCGGGCAAGGAGTTCCGGCCTCGCGGCGTCCTGACGAAGGAAAACGGCCGTACCGGCCCCTACAAGCAGATGATGGAGGAGGGCATGGACCTCCACGAGCTGCACGCGCTCATCGCGCCGCGCCCCTTCTTCGTCTCCGGCGGCTCCGAGGACAAGCCGACCCGCTGGGTGCCGCTCAACCACACCGTCGCGGTGAACAAGGTCCTGGGGGTCGAGAACCGCGTGGGCATGCACAACCGCCCGGAGCACAAGATCACCCCCGAGGCCAGCGAGCGCGTTGCCGACTTCTTCGAGTACTTCTTGAAGGAAAAAAAGTAGAAATCGCGGCCGGGACACGTTTAGTATCTGACGGGCGAGCCGTTTCCTCTTTGAGCGGGACTCTATGAAGCTTCAAACCTTCGCGCTTCTTCTCCTCACGTCGGGCACGCTCCTCGCCCAACAGCAGAAGGGCGGCGGCAAGGAAGCCGGCGGCCCCGGCGAGTTCCACGGCGAGCTCCGGGACAAGCAGGGCGTCATGATGAAGGCCCACATGCTTGCCCCCTCCGCGATGCCGCCCCTGCGCACCCTCGCGCTCCTCCTCGTCTACCACGGCATGAACGGCAACGAGGACAACTACTACGGCGGCACCGTCGAGTGCCTGCGGCGCCTCAAGTGCGAGAACGAGTTCGTCGTGATCGCCGGCAAGTCGAAGGGCGCCGGCTGGACCCTCGAGGACGACGGGCCCATCTCGAAGCGCGTCATCGAGTGGGCCAAGGAGAAGTACCCGATCGACTCCCGTCAGATCTTCATCTGGGGCAGTTCCAACGGCGCGGGCTTCATCGGGAAGTTCGGCTGGGAGAACCAGGACCTCGTGGCGGCCGCGGTCGGCTACTGTGGCGGCTACAACTTTGCGTCGAAGGAGAAGCTGACGAACGCCGCGGACTCGAAGACCGAGTGGTACTTCGTCCACGGCGGGAACGACAACCCCCAGAACTCCTTCAACGGATGCAAGCAGCTCAAGGAGATGGGCATCCGCTACGTGTTCCGCCAGCTCGACGGCTACGGCCACACCGACATCTGGGACGGGCAGGGCCACCCGGACATGAGCATCGTCAACGACTGCCGCGACGACTACATCACGTGGCTCCGCGGCCTCCGCCACAAGACGATGGAGCTGCCCAAGAAGGACCAGGAGCAGATGGCCGTCTTCGAGAACAAGGGACGCGCCGAGAGCCTGCTGGGGAACAAGGGCACCTACCTGAACCTGCAGCGGATCGGCGGCGTCACGGCGGGCGCCGCGATCCTGATGGGCCTGCAGTCGAAGGGCGCGGGCGTCCGCGCGGCGGCCGCGGAAGCCTGCGAGCGCTCGTCGTTCGGCAAGGCGGTCGCGGAAGAGCTGGCGAGGCTGGCCCACGACGAGAACGACCGGGTGGCGGCCACGTCGATCCACGCGCTGGGCACCTACGCGAACTGGCACTACCCGGAGGCCCTCGACGCGCTCTGCGGCGTGGTCGCCGGGGACAAGGGCGACAGCTCCAAGGGCCCGAGCGCCGGCGAGCGGCTCCTCGCGATCGAGGGGCTCGCCCGGGCGATGCGCCTCGCGGCGCACGGGAACTTCGAGGACAAGAAGGTCTGGTGGACGCTCGTCCACGCCCTCGACGACGACGACGTGAAGGTCCGCGCCGCGTCGTTCGGGGCCCTGCAGCGCGCCAACAAGGACGCCTTCGGCTACCAGCCCGGCGCGGTCCCGGCGGCCCGCAAGGATGCGGTCGCGAAGTGGGCCGCCTGGGTCACGCAGAAGTGCGGCGCGGCGCCCGAGAAAGAGGCGAAGTAGGGCCGCCTGATTGGCCACAGAGCCCTCGGATCCCTGCAGAGAAGATTCTGTTCTGCGGGCTTTGTGGGCTCTGTGGCCAATCCGTTCTTAGGGGTTCCGCGGCCCCGTGGCCGCCAGCAGGATGGCGCCCAGCAGCCCCGTGAGCAGCATTCCGCCCGCCAGCATCCCCCACGGCCGCCAGGACCGCTCGGCCGACACGTAGGCGGGCGTCGCGCGGCAGACGGCGCTCCAGTTCCGCTCCGCGAACACGAACGGGGTCCCGTGCTGGAACTCGCGGGGAGGAGCCTCGCCCGCCGGGGCCGCGGACTGCCAGAACGGCTCCGATCCCGCCGCCGCGTCCGGGTCCTCCAGCGAGAGGTCGATCCCCTCGGCCTTCGCCTGCTCCTCGAGCGGCTTGAAGAACTCCTTCTGGCGGAGCACGACGGCGAAATACCCGGCCAGGAGACGGCGCCGCTCTTCCGCGCTCGCCGGCAGGCCCGCGCCCGAGTACACCGGGAGGAAGATCAACAGCCCCGACGGATCGCTCTCCTGCACCAGCCGGAGCTTCCGGGTGGCGGCCGGCTGGCCGCTGTCGCAGGCCCGCTTCAGCGCCTCGAAGCGGATGATGCTGGTGGAGACGTCGTAGCCGACCGCGGCGGCGTTCGCGTCATGGGGCTCGATGTAACGGATTGGGACGTACTCGCCGCGGCGCGGGGCCGGGATCCGCACGTCCTTGGCGTCCCGGTCGAGGATCGGGCAGGGGCCGTCCGGGCCTCCCTGTTCGAAGGCCGGCCGATCGGCGTCGAGCACGCGCGGATTCCACGAGAGCGCCTGGATGGACGGGAAGCGGGAGAGGGGACGCTCCGAGAGCGTCCGGAAGCCCGCCCGGGTGAGCGCCCGCTCGGCGGCCGTCGACGCGTCGAGCGCGCGGAGCAGATCGACCGACTCGTCGAGGCGATGCCGGAGGGCGGCGGCGAGCCCCTCGGCGCGGCTCCGGAAGCGCGCCGCGATGGCCTCCCGCTCCCAGCCGCTGACGACGACGAAGAGCGCCGTGAAGAACGCCAGCATCAGCAGCAGCGGGATCGCGACGCTGCCGACGCGCCGGCGCCAGACTTCGCGGGGCCGGGCCAGCGCGATCAGGACCAGCGGGGCGACGACGAGCACTCCGACGACGTCGCCGATCCACCAGGTGAACCAGCTGAAGGGGATCTGGGCCGGCTGGAGGATCCGGCCGATGGCGAGCGTGGCGACCCCGATGCTCGCGCTGGCGGCGCAGCTGACGGGTCCGCCGAGCAGCAGAAAGGCGGCGACCTCCCGCCCGCGGCGCAGCTCCGGGGCCGCCCCGACAAAGCGGCGGATCAGCGACGCGCCCAGGAGCGCCTGGACCGAGGCGCCCACGCTGAGGGCAGCGGCGGCGCCGATGGATTGAGCCTGGCTCGCGCCGTCATAGGACGCAGACAGGTTCACGAGGAAAGAGCCGATGAGGACGCCCGGCCAGCACCCGTTGCCGAGGAGCAGCAGCGTCGCGAGCGCGATGCCCGAGGGCGGCCAGAGCGCGGTGGCGTACCCGGGGGGGGTCGCGAGGAGAAGACCCAGCTTGCCCGTCACGAAATACGCCGCGGCCAGGCCGGCGATGCCGACGATGCGGGAGCGGGCACTCATGGACCAATCATAGTAGGAGGAGCCGAGAGGCGGAGAGAAATCCCCCGGGGCCTTGGTAACGCAGGGATACGGCGCGGCGTCACCGCGCCGAGGTCGCTTTCCACTGCCAGGTGCCGTCGTTCTCCAGTTCCAGGACGGCTCGGTAGAAGCGAAGCGCGTCGCCCGGGTTGCCGATGCCGATCACGGAGATCGACTTCTCCGCCAGAAGCTTCAGGATCCGTTCCAGCTGTTCCGCGCCGAGGGAGCTCTCCGGTCGCTCCAGGAAGACGAAACGGGGACCGGACAGGAGGATCCGGGCGAAGGCGACGAGCTTCTGCTCGCCGAGGGACAGGGTGCTGTCCCAGGGGCGCTCGATGTCCAGCCCGCCGAATCGCGCCACGATCGACTCGAGGTCCAGTGTTCGAAGGATGGCCGCGAGTTGATCGTCGTTCGTCGTGGCTTCCGGGCCCTCGCCCGTCAGAGCCTCCCGCAGGGTGCCTGGAGGCAGATACGGCCGCTCGGCCAGGTACATCAACCGGTCGTCGCCGGGACGGATGATTCGTCCGCTCCCGGTGCTCCACGTCCCCGCGGTCGCCCGGAACAGAGCCGATTTGGCTTCGTCGTTCGGCCCCACGATCAGCACCCACTTTCCCGGCGCAATGGATCCGCTGAGCTCTTTCGTCAGCAGGCGGCCGTCGGCCGAGGACAGGGTCAATTGGTCATACGTGACGGCGCAGTCGTCGCCACAGGAGACGACTTCGATCGCGGTCGCCGGCAGGGGGCGGGACGAGCAGAGAGCGCAGGTCTCGGTGCGGGAATGATGCGGGCAGACCTCGTCGAGACGAACCGGACGGGCCCTCGCTTCTTCGATTCCCTCATCGAGCACTCCAAGCCGCGTGACCACGGCCGCGTACGACGAGATGGACTGGAACTGAGTGATGATCAGCGAGAATGCTCCCACCAGCTGAGCGAAGGCCATGGCCGACTGGGTGACCACACCGAACTCCACCTTCCCGCCAATGAAGAGGGGCGCCACGATCAGGGCCGGGATGATCTGAATCAGGTAGTTGTAGCCCGTCGTGAAGAGTCCCAGGTTCCGGTTCACGCTGATGATTCGTCGGAAATTCATCGCCCACGCGTCGATTCGGCTCCGGAGCCGATCCCGAAGCCGGTCTTCGCGGCGGGCGATCGCCAGCGCCTCGGCATTCTCCCGCACGCGGATCAGCTCCGCGCGGAAGTCCGCCTCCTTGTCCAGTTGCAGCACGTTCAGACGCACGAGCGGACGTCCCCAGGCGATGGCCAGCAGGGAACCCGCTCCGGCGTAGACCACGGTGACCAGGAACAGGGCTGGACTGATGGACCACATGACGCCGGAGAAGGCCAGGACGGTGAAGCTGCCGTTCAGGAACAGGATGAGGAGCGACAGCGTCGTCACCGTGTACGTGCGAACGTCGTCGGCGATCCGCTGGTCCGGATTGGCCACCTCTCCGTTGGCGATGAGCCGGTCACTGAGGCGATAGTAGACCGGGCGTTGGAGATAGCGCTGGACGGCCCAGCGGGTCAACCATTCCCGCCAGGTCAGGGCGAGCGTCTCCTCGGTGAAGCGGAGAAAGACGATGGCCAGGGTGGAAAGCGCGAAGACGCCGACGTAGAGGAGGGCCTGCCGGATGAAGGTCGTCGTCTCCTTCTTTTCGAGCGCCGTCATGAAGTCGCGGCCGACGTAGCTGTTTACGACGTTCAGCCCGTTGATGGCCACCAGGAGGACGAGGAGGCAGGAGAAGAGCCAGCGGGCCTTTCCGCCGACCTCGGACCTCGAGAACTTGCGGAACATCCGGAGGAAGCGGGCTCGCGTCCGACCGTTCACCCGCTTCAAGGGAGAGATCGCAGGAATATCTGGCATCGCCTGGTTCCGCCACGACGGAAAATTACCCGTCTTGAAGTAGAACCATAGGGGCGCCGTTCGGTTATGAGGCGAAGCGATCTTTACCCGGCGGCCTTTCTCCGATATGTTCGGAGCGTGGCCTTCATCCTCAGCCCGGACTCGCCCGTCCTGCGCGGGCCCCGCGAGCTCCGCGGGCGCGTCGACGCCAAACTCGGCTCCGGGACCGGCGTCTCGATGGAAGCCGCCCGGGATCTGCTCTCCCCGGCCGAAAGGGTGGAATGGGTGCTCGGCGAGTGCCTGATCTCCATGCTCGACCGACGCTTCCACATCTGGGTGCAGGGCTGGTGCCTCGACCGCGGGGTCGACGGCCCGGCGGCCATTGCGGCCATCGCCGAGGTAGCGCGGCCGCTCAATCCGCTGGTCGCGGACCTGCTCCGCTGGACCTCTCTCCGGGGCGTCTGGGCGCGCACCGGCGAGCGGAAGGAAGCGCTCGTCAACGTCGTGCCCGAAGTCTGGCTCGGCGCCTGGGACGGCGTGCCCGCGTTCATGGCGGCGCTCGCGAGCCGCTGGCCGGAGGACGCCGATCCGTTCGCGCTCCCGGCGCCCGCCCCCTGGTCCCGGCCGCAGCGTCCCTCCTCGGGATCGCCGCGCTATCCCGGAGTGAAGCCGGACTGGGGGAAGACGCCCAGTCCCGACAGCGTCATCGAGACCGCCTGCCATGCCCTCTGGGCCGGAGGCGCGACGGAGGATGACCTCGACGCGTTCTTCTTCGAGATGCGGGGGGAACTCGTGCCCGTGCTCGCCCGCTGGGTGGGCAGCGACCCGGCCGAGCTCGAGGCCCTGAACGCCGCGCTGCACCCGCCGGACCCGCTCGCGATCGCGCTGGGCGTCGAAAAGATTTCCTTTCCGCTGCTCGCGATCCGGCCGATCGACCGCGAGGCCGAGTTCCTGGCGGCCGCCGCCGCGTATCACCACGTCGTGCTCGACGTCACGCCGGAACGGAGCTTCGCGCAAGCCGCGCGCTCGGCGCTCCGGCAGGATCCGGACCTGATCGTGGCCCGGGCGCGCGACATCGGCGAGACCGACGCGCTCACGCTGATGACGGCCCTGGAGACCGGCCATGCCGTCCTGATCCTCGGCGAGTCGCCGTCCGTCGCCGCCCTCAAGGAGCGCGCAGCAGGCTTCGGCGTCCGGCTCGTCTGACGTCGTCGATTCTTGTAACACCCGGCCCCTCTCGTCCGTAGTCTGGTCGGCACTCGCAATGAACGAGACGACGGATGAGGACCTGGCCCGCGCGGCCGCCCAGGGGAATCTCGCGGCCTTCGAGACCCTGCTGAAGCGGCACTCCGGCCCGCTGCTCCTTTTCTGCCGCCACCTGCTCCAAGACGCCGCCGCGGCCGAGGACGTGGTCCAGGAGACCTTCCTCCGCGTCCACGTCCATCTGCAGCGCTACGACCCGTCGAGACGCTTCTCGTCCTGGGTCACCTCGATCGCCCACAACCTGTGCCGCGACGCGCTCCGCGCCCGGGGACGGGAGCGGGCGGCGGCCGCGCCGGAACCCTCGACTCCCGTCCATGCCGAACGGGACCCGAGGGCCGAGTCGGTGCAGGACCAGATCTCGCGGCTGCCGGCGAAGCACCGCGCCATCCTCTTCCAGAAGTTCCGCCTAGGCCTGAACGCGTCGGAGATCGCCGAGCGCCTGGGACTCACGGCGTCCGACGTCCGCACCTCGCTGCACCGCAGCCTGAACGTCCTGAAGAGGAGTTTCGTCCGATGAGCCATCCGGATCCGTCGTCGATCCTCGACGCCGCGCTCGGCCTCGTCCCGAGGGGCGCCCATCTCCGCGACTGCGCGGCGTGCGGTGAGGAGTTCGACCGGGCCCAGGATCGGCTGCGCGACCTGCGGAGCTACTACGGGGGCCTTGAGACGTCCTCCACCGACCTGCTGGAGGCCCGGGTGATGCGGGCGCTCCGCTCGGTCCCGGCCGTGGCGCCGCCGCGGCCGCTTTCCGCCCGTCTCTTCGCGCTGGTCGCCGCGTCGCTCGTCATGGGCGCCCTCGTCTGGTGGGCGATCGTGACGCGGCAGCGGACGGCGGAGGTCGGGGTCCGGCCGGAGCCGAAGCCCCGGCCGCAGGAGCCGGCGCCCGAGGACGTCGCGGCCCGGGTCAACGGCGAGGCGGTGACCTGGACGCAGATGGCCGAGCGCCTGAAGGGGATCAAGCCCTCGGACGTGACGGAAGAGTTGCGGCGCTCGGTGCGGGCGCAGCTCGCGGAGGAAGTCCTCTTCCGCCAGTTCGCGGACCGCAAGAAGATCGTCGTGACGGACGCGGACGTGGACGCCGCCATCGAGGCCGACGTCCGCAGCGCCGGGGGCCGCGACGTGTGGGAGCGCAACGTGCGGCTCCTCTACGGCACGGCCACGAAGGCCCGCGAGTCCCGCCGCCAGGAGCTTCTGGCCCTGCGCATTCTGATGTACCTGAATTCGAACGAAGCGACCGACCCCGAGCTCCGGGGAGCGGCCTTCATCAGGGGCGACGCGCCCGAGGCGGAACTTCGCGCCTATTACGACTCGCATCGCTCGGCCTTCGAGGGGATCGAGAGGATCTCGTTCATGCGGGTCGGCGTCCTGTTCTCGAGCCCGGAGGAAGAGGAGAAGAAGCGGGCGCTGATGGAGTCCGTGCGGCGGCGCTACGAGGCCGGCGCCGAGTTCGCCATGCTGGCGTTCTTCTACTCCGACCTCCAGCGGGCAAAGAATTTCCGGGACATGGGCGTCACCCGCAAGGCCCTCGAGGGGTTCTACACGGACGAGACGATCGTCTACTTGTTCGAAAGCCTCAAGGAACAGGAGGTCAGTCCCATCATCAAGGACGGCAAGACGCTCAATCTCTTCAAGATGGAGCAGAAGATCTTCCAGAAAGCCCTGTCGTACGAGGAGGCGAAGAACCAGCTCCTGGAGCACTTCCGGCTCGAGAACAAAGAGAAGAACGCGAAGAAGTTCCGCGACCTGCTGCGTCGCCAGGCCAAGCTCGAGCCGCCCGATCTGTTCGGAGAACCGCGATGATCTTCCTGACGCTGTGCCTCCTGGTCGCCGGCCAGTCGGAAGAGCTGTCTTCGCTGGAGGAGCGGGTTCAGATCCTCCTGAGGCGGGACCTCTACGACGAAGCCGCAAAAGTCCTGAGGACCTTCGCCGCCGAGCACCCGGCGCCGGCCGCCGACACCCGATTCAAGGACCTTCAGTCGAAGGCGGACACCTTCGCCAAGGAAGCGGACCACCTGTTCCAGACGCTGATGGACGAGGCGGCGTCGCATCTGCAGTCGGAGCGCTACCCGGATGCCATCCGCAGCGCCGCGCGCGCGAGGCGGATCTACCCGGAGCGCCGCGCGATGGTCGACGCCTTGCAGGCCCGCATTCGCGACCGGCTGGACGGGAAGCTCATGGTGAAGATCCCGAACCGGTCCTGCTGGATCGGCGAGAAGCCGCAGCGGCAGGTACAGCTCCCGGCATTCCTGATCGATCTGCATCCCGTCACGAACGAGAGCTATGCCGCCTACGTGGAGGCAACGGGCGCGGCGGCGCCTTCGCACTGGTGGTCGGGGAAGGTTCCCAAGGGTCGGGAGCGCCATCCCGTGGTGATGCTGACCTGGGAGGAGGCGGCGGCTTACGCCAAGTGGGCGGGGAAGCGGCTGCCCACGGCGGAGGAGTGGGAGGTGGCGGCCCGCGGGGACGACCGTCGCGAGTTCCCCTGGGGCGACGCCTTCCAGGAGCGGGAGGACGAGTTCAACTGCAACTCCCTGGAGTATTGGCAGGTGAACAAGTCCCGCTCGCCCGGCACGACTCCGGTGGGGGAACTGGCAACCCCGAGCGCCGGCGGGGTCTGGATGGGCGGCAACGTCTGGGAGTGGACCTCGACGGCCATTCCCGGGAAGGTCGGCGCCCGCCCGGCCGAGTTCCGCCTTCTGAAGGGGGGCTCGTTCATGACGCCCGCGCGGGCGATCCGCTGCTCGGCGGTTCTGCCGGAGAATCCGGTCCTCGCGCATCCGGACGTGGGCTTCCGCTGCGCCAAGGATTCGCCGTAGTCAGCGACGCGCGGCGGCCACGAACGCGGCTAGGAGACCGAGCCCGATGGCGATGAGGCCGGCCCAGATCCACCACGACTTTCCGGAGGCACGGCGCGCCCCCGGCGTGACGTAGTCCCCGCACTTGGGGCAGCGGGTGGAATCGCCGTACATTTCGGCGCCACAGCTGGGGCACCAGAACACGCCGGGGTCATCCGCTTCGGGGTGATACTCCGACGCGTCGGACTCGCCGTAGTCGTCGTCTTCTTCGAACTCGTCGTCGGCTTCGGAGGTGCGCTTGCTCACGGGGCTAGCGCCGGGATTCCTTCAGCATCTCCATGAAGGCCTTCATGAACGGCGTGTTGTCGTGCCAGGTGCGCGCCGTCACGAGGTTGCCGTCGCGGCAGCAGGGCTCGTCCACGTAGCGCGCGCCGCCCTGCTCGGCGTCGAGGGCGCACTTGGCGACGGTCGTCACCTTGCGGCCCTTGATGACGCCGGCCGCCGTGAGGATCTCGATCCCGTGGCACACCGAGGCGACCGGTTTGTTCGTCTCGAAGAAGTGGCGCGTGATCCGGAGCAGGTCCTTGTCGTAGCGCAGGTACTCGGGCGCGCGGCCGCCGGAGATGAAGAGGCCCGCGTACTCGGCGGGGTTGACGTCGCGGAATGCGATCTTGGCCTGCAGGTGGTAGCCGGGCGTCTCCTGCGTGATGTCCCAGCCGGGCGGCTTCTCGTGCTGGACCATGTGATAGAGCCGCGCCTCGGGGCCGGCCACCACGGCCTCGTAGCCGTCTTCCGCCACCCGGAAGTACGGGTACATCGTGTCGATCACTTCGGTCGCGTCACCGATCGGCATCAGCACTTTAGGCATAGACGTTCATTCCACGAGGGTTTTGAGCGGATCAACCGCCGGAAGGGCGATGAAGGACAGGCCCAGGCATCGGTCACAGGGGACGGCGAGGTTCGGCAGCGGGAAGCCCTTGCCCCCGCAGGCCGCGCAGGGCTGCTGGGAGAACACGTCCTCCAGCTTCGTCCGGAACTTGCCGTCGCGGACGCCGTTGCCGCAGTTCTTGCAGGGCGCGAGGCCGGACTCCTTGCAGTCCTGGCAGACCGACTTGATGACCGCGAAGCCCTTGCAGGCGTCGCAGGTCGCGGTCGGAATGCCCGCGGTGAAGGGCCCCACGCGGCCCTTGCCCTTGCAGGTGGCGCAGTCGGTCTCGAGCTGCTTGCGGCCCTTGCAGGTGCCGCAGATCGTGCAGTCCTTGCAGCCCTTGAATCCGTCGCGCCAGGGCTTGCCGGCGCAGACGGGGCAGTTGATGATGCCCGTCTGCGAGCAGCCGGGGCAGCCGACGTTCTTGAAGCCGCCCTGGCCCAGGCACTTCGTGCACTTGATGAGCGTGCTGCCGGCCGCGCCGGGCTTCTGCATCCAGGTCAGGCCGTGGCAGACCGGGCAGGTGAGGTCGACCCGCTTCTTGCCCCCGCACTGCTCGCAGGCCATCTTGCCGTCCTTGCAGACCTTGCAGTAGACGACGCTCTTGTAGCTGTCGGCCATCGCCTTGAAGTGCTCGGCCGCGCGCGGCGTCGCGCCCGGTCCCCCCATGCCCAGCAGCGCGCGGTACGCGGCCTCGTAGCCCTGGTTCGCGCTGAAGACGCGGGAGAGATCGAAGAGGGCGATGGCGTACTTGGGCCCCAGGCCCGTGGCGGCGCGCGCCTTCGACTCGACGTCGCCCGTGACGGTCGACTTCTTGGCAAGGCCGGCCGCGATCGCGGCGACCGCGAGGTCTTCGCGGCGGCCCCAGCGGTCGCCTTCCTTGACGAAGCCGTACTTGCTGATGACGTCCGACGCGCGGTCGCCGAGGACGCTGGCGTGCAGCAGCATGAAGAGCTTGAGCGCCTCGCCGCCGTCGCCGGCCTTCGCGATCGACTGCTCCAGCGACTCGAGCGCCTTGCGGTGCTCGGCGTCCGAGAGCGCGGCGCCCGTCCAGTACGTCTTCAGGTAGGCGTCCAATTCGGCGGCCCCGGGGGCGGGCCCGCCCTTGTCGTTGACGAGCTTCCACTCCTTGTCCGTCCGCGAGAGGAAGCGGGCGGCGACCCAGGCGGCAGCGCTTTGCTTCGATTGCTCGCGGAAGGCCTTCAGCGCGGTCTGGCGGTCGAAGTCCTTGGCGCGTCGGGCGGGGTCCTGGAGGATCTTGGTGGCGTCGTCCTGCGCGGGGACGAGGAGGCAGAAAACCAGGAGAGCGGCTCGCATGCTCTATCCCTTTCGGTGGCCGGGGTTCGCTGAGAATAATACGCTGGACGGCGTCCAATATAGGACGCGGATGCAGAAGCGCAACGTCTGGAGAATCGGATTAATTCTGGCCCTCGTGGCCGTCTCGACCGGGGTGGCGTTCCTCCTGAGACCCGTCCCGCCGGCGCCTCGGGTCGAGGCGGAGGACGACGGGTTTGAGAAGCTGGGCCCGCCGAAGCCCGGGGAATGGCGAAGCAGCTTCCGCGAAGCGCCCCAGAGCTTTGAGCAGTACGTCGATGGGCCGGTCAACCGGCGCTCCGAGAAGCGGACGACGTTCTACATCCAGCCGCTGGGCGGGGCGGCGACCCGGTACCACGAGTTGCTGGAGAGGATGCGGGTTCACTCCGAGGCCTACTTCGGCGTTCCCGCCAAGGTGCTGGACGCGATCCCCATGTTCGAGGAGACGTTTCGGGCGGAGCGCGGGCAGTACAACGCCAGCCAGATCATCCAGCTCCTCACGGAGCGAGTGCCCGACGACGCGCTGGTCTTCGTCGGGATCACCGAGAAGGATCTCTACTCGGCCGGCCTGAATTTCGTGTTTGGGGAGGGGAGCCTGCATTTCCGCTGCGGGGTCTATTCGCTGACCCGCTACGAGACGAAGGACCTGCCGCTCTTCACCTTCCGCGCGCTGCAGCTGGTATCGCACGAGTCCGGCCACATCCTGTCCATCCACCATTGCGTGACCTATTCCTGCGTGATGCAGGGGGCAAATTCGCTGCAGGAGAGTGATCGCCACCCGATGCACCTCTGCCCGATCGACCTCCGGAAAGTGCTCTGGAACACCGGCGTCGACCGCGACGACCGCTACCGCCGCCTGGAAGCCCTCTACCGCCAGTGGGGCTGCACGAAAGAAGCGAACTGGATCCTGAAGCGACTGGAACGCTGAATCCGGCACGCGACTTGCTCTTCCTTCCGTCGATGACGCAGACCGACGGAAACGCAGGCGGGTGTGCAACCCGCTGCACAGTTCGAGGAGGAAGAGCATGAGAGTCATCCTGACCTACGGACGGGCCTGGAGCGCGCTCGCGGCGGCCCGGAGCCTGGGGAAGCGCGGCATCGAGGTCGTCACCGGCGACGAATACGACTTCGCCCCCGCGGCCCTCTCGAAGTACTCGATCGCCAAGTTCATCTACCCGAACCCCGACCGCGAACCCGAAGCGTTCCTCGATACGCTGGAGGCGGTCGTCCGCAAGTACAAGCCCGCCGACGGCGAGGAGTACGTCCTCATGCCGGTCCACAAGGAGGCGTACCTGATCGCCCGGCACCGCGAGCGCTTCGAGCCGCTCATCAAGATGGCGCTGCCCACGATCGAGCAGATCGAGCAGGTCCACGACAAGGGGACGCTGGCCGAGTTCTGCCAGCGCGAAGGATTGCCGATTCCGCGGACGGTCGTCCCCGCCACCCCCGAGGAGTTCCGGAATGCCGCTGCGGGCTTCAGCTACCCGGCCTTCGTGAAGGTCCGGCAGTCCGCGGCCGCGGTCGGGGTGAAGAAGGTCGCCTCGTGCCAGGAGGCGGTCGAGGTCTACGACGCCTTCGTGAAGGACCTGGAGCTCGGGCCCGGGAGCTACCCGCTCCTGCAGGAGGGGATCCCGGGCGACGATTACTGCGCGACGTTCTGCTTCGAGCGCGGCGAACTTCGGGCGGCCATGACGTACCACAACCTGCGCTCCTTCCCGGCCAAGAGCGGCACCGGGGTGCTCCGCGAGACCGTGAAGGCGCCGACGATCGAGGCGATCGGGACGGAGCTGCTGACGCGGCTGCGCTGGCACGGCGTCGCGGAGATCGACTTCCGCTGGACGGGGAAGGAAGACGACCCCGCCTGGCTCATCGAGGTCAATCCCCGCTTCTGGGGCGGCATGCCCCAGGCGGTCGAAGCCGGCTGGGACTATCCGCACCTGCTCTACCGGCTGGCGCTGGACGGGAAGGTCGACCCGGTCGAGCCGCACGAGACCGACGTCCGCACCGAGACGCCGGTCATGGGGCTGCTGGCGACGCTTCACGAGATCGTCCACGATGAGCCGGGGACGGCCGCGATGAAGAACGCTGTCGACGGGTTGCGTCGGGGCTACGTGCGCGGCAACCGGCGGCGGGCGCTGCGGTCGTTCGTGCGGCACTTCCACGACGCGACGGACGTGAAGGGGCGCTTGGAGCGGGTGAAGGCGCTGTTCCGGGATCACCGGAACTCGAGGTCGGATGTCTTCAAGTGGGAGGATCCTCTGCCCGCGCTGGGCTTCCTGTATCCGATGGCGGTTTTCCTCAAGCACGGCAAGGTCTCCACCGAACTGCTCGTCTCGGAAGGGCGGGCGGGCATGAAGGCGGCGGCGCGGTCGTGACCCGGGCGAACCGGATCGCCCGGAACGTCCTCCGGGTGGCCGTGGCGCTGGTCCTTACGGTTTCCGGCGTCACGGCCTGGACGCACTACGGCAACGGGAAGGAGGCTCCGCGGATCGGGCTGTCGCTGTCTCGGGACTGGTACGACCGCGCGGAGCTCAATCCGGCGGCAACCGGCCTCGCGCTGTCGCGGGCCGGGGGGAACGTGAGGAACCTGGACCCGGGCGACCTGGCGGATCTGGACCGGATCCTCGACGGCCTGGACGGGCTCGTGCTGGTCGGCGGCCTGGACGACGTCGACCCGACCCTCTACGGGGGCGACCCTTCGGCGGGGCACTTCGTGGAGCGGGACCGCGACGAGTTCGAGATCGAACTGCTGCGGCGGGCGGAGCGGAGGGGGCTGCCGGTGCTGGCGATCTGCCGGGGAGCGCAGCTCCTCTCGGTGGCCTACGGCGGCTCCCTCCGCACCCTCTCGGGACGGCAGGCGGAGCGGCACGGCGTGACGGCGAAGAGCCTGTCGGCTCACCGGGTGATCCTGTTTCCGGGGACTCAGGTTCGCGCGATGATGGGACCTGGCCCCTTCACGGTCAGTTCCACCCACGCCCAAGGGATTGCCGACGCCGGTCCCACGCTGAAGGTGGCGGCGCGCTCCGACGACGGGGTCATCGAGGCCGTGGAGCTTCCGGGCCCGCGCTTCGTTCTCGGCCTCCAGTGGCACCCCGAGTGGGAGCCCCTGGCGGGGGAGCGCTCGCTTGCCCCCTTCCGCGCCCTGGTGGCGGCCGCCTCCGCTCATGTAACAAAATAGACGGTCTATTTTGTTACACTGGCCCCCGGAGGTGCACCCATCGAGTTCATGAACTGGTCGTTCCCCCTGTTCCGGATCTTCGGCATCGAGATCCGGGTGCACTGGTTCATGCTGCTCATGATCGGCATCCTCCTGCTGCAGGCCTCGCCGGGGGGCGCCGTCGCTCTCGGGTACATGGCCGCCGGCCTGGTCATCCTGATCATCAGCATCCTCTTCCACGAGTTCGGCCATTGCTGGATGGCCATCCACGAGAAAGGATCCGCCGAGAAGATCCTCATCTGGCCGCTGGGCGGCCTGTCCTACGTGCACTACGATCACGGCCCGATCCAGCAGATCAAGGTCTCCGGCATCGGCCCCCTGTCCAGCTTCGTGCTCTCGGGCATCTGCTACGGAAGTCTGGTCGCGACCGGCATCCGCTGGGACTGGGGCCTGCTCCTGCCGTACGAGAACTGGATTCCCTACGGATATTCGGTGGCTCAGATCTTCCTGCTCATCGCGGCGAGGCTCAACCTCTTCCTGGGCCTCTTCAACCTGCTCGTCCCGGCGTACCCGCTGGACGGCGGCCAGGTCCTCTTTGGCCTCCTCACGCTGAAATTCGGGCGCGTCCGCGCCGCTCAGGCGATGGTCTTCATCTCGGTCCCCGTCGGGGTCGCGCTGGCCCTCTTCGGATTCTCGGCGGGCCTCATCTTCCTCGGCCTGATCGGCCTTCAGGTCATCTATGAGGCCTTCCAGCTCCGCTACCTGATCCGCATCGGCGAGCTCGACGCCCACCCGGCCTTCGGGGGCTCGCAGCAGGAGTTCGACTACATGCCCGACCGCCCCAAGAAGAAGGGCTGGTTTGCCCGCTGGAAGGAGGGCCGCGCCCGCAAGGCGGTGGTGCGCGAGTCGGCCCGGGAGGACGCGCGGCGCGCCGAAGTCGACGCCGTGCTCGAGAAGGTCAGCCGCGAGGGCATCGGCAGCCTCTCGGCCGCGGAGAAAAAGATCCTCGACGACGCCTCCCGCCGCGGCCGGGGCGAGTAACGTATTCGAATGGCTCGACAGGAAGCTCCGCCCTTCTATCCCGACAAGACCCGGCTGCTGATCTACCTCGACGGGGAAGGGAAGGAGCACGCCATCTCGGCCGCGGCCGACTGGCCGCGCCGCCGGGCCCACATCCTGGCCAACATGCAGCTCGTCATGGGGCCGATGCCGCCGGACGAGCGCAAGGTCCCGCTCGACGTCCACGTCTACGACGAGGTCAAGCTCCAGCGCTACGAGCGGAAGACGATCTCGTTCGCTCCGGAGGCGGGGGACCGCGTTCCGGCCTTCCTGCTGATCCCCCACGAGCTCAAGGGCAAGACCGCGGCCGTGCTCTGCCTGCACCAGACGACGGCGATCGGCAAGCAGGAGCCCGTCGGCATGGGCCTCAAGAACCTGGCCTACGCGGCCGAGCTCGCCGAGCGCGGCGTGGTCACGCTGGTCCCGGACTACCCGAACTTCGGCGACTACAAGCTCGACGTGTACGAGAGGGGATACGTCAGCGCCACCATGAAGGGGATCTGGAACCACCGCCGCGCGGTCGATCTGCTCCAGTCGCTCCCGGAGGTCGACCCCGCCCGCATCGGCGTGATCGGGCATTCGCTGGGCGGGCACAACTCTCTCTTTGTCGCCGCGTTCGATCCGCGGATCAAAGCCGCCGTGAGCAGCTGCGGCTTCAACGCGTTCCCCAAGTACTACGGCGGCAATCTGAAGGGCTGGAGCCACAAGGGCTACATGCCGAAGGTCGAGACGGAATACGGGAAGGACCCGAAGCGGATGCCCTTCGACTTCACCGAGGTCCTGGGCGCGATCGCCCCGAGGGCGGTCTTCGTCAACGCGCCCCTCAAGGATGGAAACTTCGAGGTGTCGGGCGTCCGGGACTGCATCAGCGCCGCGGCTCCGGTCTACGAGCTGCTGGGCGCGAAGGACGCCCTCCGGGCGGTGTACCCGGACGCGGCCCACGATTTCCCGCCCGAAGTCCGGAAGCAGGCCTACGAGTTCCTCGACGAGGCCCTCAAGTAAGCTACTCGTGGTGAGCGAGTCCCCGGAGCAAAGCTCCGGGACGAGTCGGACTACTTGCCCTGCGAGATGTCGTTGGCGCGCTTCAGGATCGCCTCGACCCGCAGGGCGCGCTCCGGCCGCACCACGTAGACCTCTCCCTGCTTCGTGAGGTAGGTCCGCACGAAGAGATCGAGGCCGCTGCGGCGTGTCGCGTCGGCCAGGCGGTCGACCACGCGGTCCCGGAATTCCTGCAGCAGGTAGGTGCCGGGACGGTCCTCGAAGAGCGCGATGACGCCCGGGTCGAGGCAGCGCTCCGCGATGCGGTCGAAGTCCTGGCGGACCGCGCCGTTGAATTCCTCGATGATCCCGTGAAGCTCGGTGCTGAGCGCGTCGGGGGTGTCCTTGCCGTCGCCGTCGACGTAGCGCCCCGGCTTCACCTTCAGCTTGTCGCCGTCGGCCTCGAAGCCCTCCTCGAGGACGGCGTTCATGATCTCGTCCGTCTTCCGCTTCTGCTCCTCGCGGAGATCGAGGACCCGCTCGGCGAGCAGCACGCGCGCGCGCTCGTTCCGGAGGAACTCGAGGACGTTGCGCTCCTCCTCGCCGCTGGCGTCGATATCCCGCGCCAGCCGATCCAGACCCTTCGCCAGCTCGGCGAGCGTCTTCTCCGCCTCCTTCAGCTCGGGCAGGAGGGCCACCAGATCGCCCGTGAAGGAGATCTTGGGTTCGATCTTGTTCTCCTCGTCTCCTTCCGCCAGCGTTCCGATCGGCGCCGCGCTGCCTTCGTTGACCTGGCGGAAGACCCGACCGATGATGAAGAGGATCCCGGTGTCCGTGGAGAGCGCGGCCCGCGCGCCCGCGTCGTCGAGGCCCGTGACGATCTTCAAGTAGGATTTCTCGTACTTCTTCACTTCTTCGAGCTCGGCGAAGATGCCCGACATGCGACCCTTGAGCTCGGCCGCGTAGGGGCCCGCCAGGTGCAGCTTTCCGTCCTGGCCCCGTTCCAGGCCGTGGAATCCGACGGCATCGAGAATCTCGGCGTCGTCGAGCTCGCGCAGCTCCGGGTGGCGGTGGAAGAAGGCCGTGCGAAAGTCGGGGTCGCCCCAGACGGCCTTCGCGCGCTTGTCCATCTCGCTGTCCCCGAGGCGGTGGACGAGGTCGTCGGCGCGGCGGCTGAAGCCGCTCATCGCGCGGGCCGCGAGGGGCAGCCGCAGGACGAGGGCGTCGAGCTCGGCCTTGCGGGCCGGCTTGAGGTGCAGGTCGCCGTTCTCGTCGGCGCTGAAGAGGTAGTCCTCGAGGTGGCCGACGGCGTCGCGCTCGAAGCGGGAGATGCGCGCCGCGAGGAGGAAGTCGATCTTCTCGTGGATGGCCTGGATGCCCGCGTCGGAGGCGGCCGCTTCCCCGAGCTTGCCCGAGAGGCCGTCCTTCGAGATCTTCTCCGACAACGCCTTGATGGCGGCGTCGAGGTCTTCCTGTCCGAACGCCGTTGCCGCGAACAGTCCGCAGAGCAGCGCGATCCCGCAAGTCTTCATGGCCGGCCCTCCTATAGTCGATTTGTGCCGGGACGAGGGTCGATGTTACAGCGGAGTCTCCGCCGCTGCTTGTGAAATCTCGGCCCTTGAAGGGGGCGGGAACGGCCGTTAGCATGGAAGAGGACGCGCGACCGGGGGGGAGATCCACCATGCGCATCCTGGTCGCCGACGACGAGCTCCAGATCTGCCGCCTGGTCCGCGACGCCCTGGAGCCTTCCGGACACACCATCGACACCGCCAAGGACGGCCGCGAGTTCTTCCAGCGCTACCGGACCGGGGACTATTCGCTCCTCATCCTCGACACGCTCCTGGTGGAGCTGTCGGGCCTGGAGCTCGTGACGCGGCTCCGGGACGGCGGCGACGACGTGCCCATCATCCTGATGTTCGGCCCCCGCAAGGAGCCGGAGCGGATGGAGAGCCTGGCGTTCACGTACCACGTGGACCTGCTGCGCAAGCCCTTCGGGATCGGCGAGCTCCGCAGCGCCGTCTCCCACGCGCTGGGCGAACCGCGTCCGGACTAGGCTTGCCGGCGGACCTGGGCCAGGCCGCGCTGAACCAGGAATCCCGCTGGAACGGCGGCGGCCAGCAGGAAAATCCCGAATCCCAGGCCAAGCCAGCGGGAACGGTATCTGAAGCTGACGGAGTGCTTCCCCGGCGCCAGCCAGACGGCCTGCACGAAGTGGTTCGCGCGAAGGATCTCGGCGGGCATCCCATCCACACGCGCCTCCCAGCCGGGATACTCCGACTCGGTCACGACCAGGAAGGCACCTGAGCCCGTCTCGGCCGAAATCTCGTAGCGCCCAGGGGCGTGGAAGAGCAGCGACGCGGCCCCGAGATCCCCCTCCCGGGGCGCGAGCTCTCCGGTCGGTGCGGCCTCCAGCGCCACGGCCTTGTGGAGGTCGACCGCCGGATTCGTCAGGAAGCGCAGCCGCTCGTCCCGATCGGGAAGGACGACGGCTCTCGGGACCAGGAAGGCCCGCGGGAACGCATCGGGGGACTCGAACAGCTCGGCGTCCTCGATCGTCGCGACGCGCGTCCACCCCCGAGGGATGCGGGCGCCCGGGGGAAGCATCCAGAAGCGAACTCCCAGCATGTCGAACACGGGGTGGGGCGCGAAGATCGGGACCGCGACCACTGGCGTATCGACGGGGCGGCCGGCGACAGAATTGAGCAGCTCCGCATAGTTCCTCAACAGCATCGACTCATAGCCGCCGACGTGGTCGATCGCGGCGAGCTGACACTTCCCGACATGATCCGGATGGTTCATCCCCGCCGTCGCAATCCGGTAGGGGCCGCCGGGTCGGTTTTTCACCAGCTCGACGGTGGCGGACGGCCAGGCGAGCTTGGACTTCGGAAATCCCGTCAGCACCATCGATCCGAATCCCAGAAGTTCCAGCATCACGAGCGTCCCGACGATCGCAACCCCCGCGCGCGCCCGAATCCGCCGACGGACATAAGCGATGAACGCGGAGGTCATGATCGACAGCGATACGACCGCCCAAGCCAGGCTCTCCACAGCCCGCCGCCAGGCCTGCGCGTCGAAGCGGGGGACCTCGGTCCGCAACCGGGAAAGGGAGGAGTCCGGGTCCGATTCCTGGGAGGACAGAATCGCTTGCCACAGCGAAGACTTGGCTCCGCCGGCGAGAGCGGTCATCCCCAGGACGAGGAGCAACGCGGCCAGGAGCGCGGCGGTCCCGATCGCGGTTCGACGCAGCGCGCGCTCAACGCCCGGTTCCTCCTTCCACCAGCGCTCGACGCCCATCGCCGCGAGCGCCGACGCGGCCAGCGTGAACAGCGCAAGATAGCGGCCCGGAGCGCGGAAGAGGTTCGCACCGGGCATCCCATAATAGAAAAGCTTGAAGACCGGGGTGCTGGATCCGAGGGCCAGCAGGACGGCCACGGCCGCCACGGCCGCCCAGACATGGCGCTGGGGATGTCGGCCGCCGAGCCCCAGCGTGCCGAGCGCGAGGGCGCCGAGTCCAACAAACCCGCAAATCTCCCAGTAGGCCGTGCCGCCCCAGTAGGCCAGGTCCCCCGTCCCTCCGAAGACGCCGGGCAGGAGGAAGATGGCGAGCTGCTTGGGGGGGAGCGCGAATGTCGTCGCGAAGTCGTAGGTGTTGATCGACACGCGCTGCGTGAGGGGGATGAGTTCCATCGAGGGAAAGAGCTGCGGCGCCGCGAGGAGACCGCCCATCGCCGGGGCCCCGAGGGCCGCAAGCGAGGTCCTCAGCCGCTCGCGGCGCCCCTCACGGCTCTCGAAGACATGAAGCGCGAGCCGGACCAGCATCAGCAGGCCCCCGAAGAAGATGCTCTGCGGGAACCCGGGCAGGATGAGGAGCGCGGTGACGAGCGCCAGAAGCAACCATCGTCGGAGCGAGGGCCCGGCCAGGAACCGCTCCGTCCGCCACAGCATGGCCGCCACCCAGGGATAGGCCGAGATCTGGCTGATGTGACCCGCGTGGATGTGGGTCAACAGGTACCCGGAGAACATGGAGACGAGCCCGCCCACGAGGGCCGCCCAGGACGACATTCCGAGGCCGCGTCTCAGCCAGGCAAACGCGAAGAGACCGGCGAGGATCAGGTGGGCCATGGCGGTGAATGTCCAAAAGGCGCCCGGATCCATGACCAGGATCGGCCAGGTCAGCGGGTAGAACACGCCGGCCTGCAGCGCCGCCAGAAGCGGGAACCCGCACATCGCGTGGGGATCCCAGGTCGCGGCACGGCCCGCGGAGAGCTCGCGTCCTACGAGGGCTCGGATGTAGCAGCTGCCCTGAAGCATGTCTTCGCCGAAAAGCATCTCCCCGGCGCCCACGGACGAGAACACCAGCAAGCAGGGCAGGACGACCAGGATCGCAGGCGGGGCGAAACGCTCCAGCAGGGCGATGGGATGGGAGCCGGTCCCAGGCGTCGCCGACGAATCCATGCGGATAGCTTCTCTAAACGGAGAAGCATCAGCAAGAGATAGAGCGGACGCCTAGCGCTCCCGTCCGGAGGGCGCCAGGGCGGGCGTGATCTCCACGACGACCTTCTCGTCTCGCCGGAGCACCCCCAGCGCCGCCGTCGTGCCCACCGAGTCCTCCGTGAGCAGGCGGTGGAGGTCGTCGACCCCGTCCACGCGATGCTCGCCGAAGTGGGTGATGACGTCGCCCTCGCGGAGGCCGGCGCGCGCCGCGGCGCTGCCGGGCTCCACCGAGAGGACGAGCACGCCGCCCTCGCCGGAGAGACTATGTTTGAGCAGGAGCCGCCGGTGCAGAGTCACGTTCTGCCCGCCCACGCCGATCTGGCCGCGCCGCAGGACGCCGTCGCGCATCAGCCGCTGGGCGACGAACTGCGCCGTCGCCGACGGGATCGCGAAGCAGATGCCCTGCGCGGGCAGGATCACGGCGGTGTTGACGCCGATCACCTCGCCCCGCGAATTGACGAGGGGTCCGCCGGAGTTGCCGGGGTTGAGGGCCGCATCGGTCTGGATGATGTTGTCGATCAGGCGGCCGGACTGCGAGCGCAGGGAGCGCCCGAGGGCGCTCACGACGCCGGCCGTCACGGTCCATTGGAAGCCGTAGGGGTTGCCGATCGCGACCACCAACTGGCCGGCGCGAACCTTGGTTGAGTCGCCCAACGGTGCGGCGCTCAGGTCGGGCGCGAGGATGCGCACGACGGCCAGGTCGGTCTGGGGGTCGTCGCCGATGAGCGCGCCCTGGTAGCGCCGGCCTCCATTCAGCGTGACCTCGATGTCCGCGGCGTCGTGGACGACGTGGCTGTTGGTCAGGATGAAGCCGTCGGGGGTGAAGAGGAAGCCCGAGCCTCCGCCGCGGCCCTGGCGGCCGGAGCGGGGGGAGAGTTCGACCTCGATGGACACCACGGCGGGGCCGACCCTCTCGGCCACGTGCATGACGGCCTGGGAATAGGCGTCCAGGAGGTTCTGGTCGGGAGTCGGGACGGAATCCGAAATCAGGCGGACGGCCGGGTTTGTCATCAGGAGTGCCTCGTGGTCTGTCTGACCTGAAAACGCGCACCCCTCGCGTTTCATCCCGCCTTTGTCGTGATTCAGGGCACGAGAGAGGCTTTGACGAGGTCCCCGGGCTGGGAGGTCAGCTGGTCCAGGACGCGCTGGCCGTCGTCCAGGGGGAACTCCCGGACCCAGGAGGTGACATCCACCGTGGCCGAGGCGACCAGGTCCAGCGCCCGGCGGAAGTCTGCCGGGGCGTAGCCGTAGACGCCATGGATCTCGATCTCGCGGTTGATGATGTCCAGCACATCCATCTCGGTCGTGGGATCGGAAAGGCCCACCAGGCCCAGGACGCCGCCCCGGGCGACGACCTTCAGGCCCTGCTGCCGCGTGGGGGAGTAGCCCGCCGCATCCACCACGACGTCGCAGCCCTGACCCCCGGTCGCTTCCAGGATGGACGCCACGGGATCGCTCTTCTTCCCGTGGATCGGGCGGGCGCCCATCCGTTCCGCTGCGGCGAGCCGCGCGTCCTGGACGTCGACGACGAAGATCCGCTTGGCGCCGCGGACCTTGGCCATTTCGAGCGCGAGCAGCCCCTGCGTGCCGGCTCCCCAGACCGCCGCCGTCTCGATGGGACCCCTGACGTGGTTGTCGAAGAGATTGGCCGGCGTCGCGAGGCACTCCACCATGCTGGCCGAGAGGAAGTCCATCTTCTCGGGCACCGGGTAGATGCACTGGCGGGGCGCGACCGTATATTCCGCGAAGCCGCCCGCCACATTCATGCCGAGCAGCACGCGCTTCTCGCAGAGAGAATTGCGGCCCCGACGGCAGAGGTTGCACGTCCCGCAGGTGATGAGCGGCATGATCGCCACCCGCTGGCCTTTCTTCAGGTCCGTGACGGCGCTGCCCGTCGCGGCCACCTCGCCGCCGATCTCGTGGCCCAGGATAAGCGGCGGCACCCGCTTCTTGCTCTTCCCGAGGAATCCGAGCAGATCCGAGCCGCAGACGCCCGCGGCGCGGACCCGCACGACGACTTCGTCGGCCTTCGGCAACGGATCGGGGTGGGTCTGCTTTTCCACCTTGTGGGGCGCGGTGTAGACGAGAGCTTTCATAACCGGCCATTCTAGGCTCGGACTCGGGTGTTTTCTATAGTAAGGGCGAGGGCCATTCATGGGACTTGCGGCGCTGCTCGTGCTTCTCCTCCAGGAACCCGTCCGGGTTTCGGGAGACGAGGTCAAACCCGGGCTAGTCGCCGTCTACCGCTCCCTGGTCGACCCCGAGGCCGTCCTCACTCGGATTGACGCCAAGCCCGCCTTCACGCTCGGCGACTCCAGCCCTCACCCCCGGATCCCGCCCGGTCCCTTTGAAGTCGTCTGGACGGGCCTGATCCTGATCCAGGACGCGGACGCCATCACGCTCGGCGGCGACGCGATGATCGAGATCGACGGTCGCCCCGTGGCGGGGCCGCTCGAGGTCAAGCCGGGCTTCCACCGGATCCGCATCGTTGCGCGCACGAAGCGGCTGCAGCTGACCTGGGAGGGGAAGACCTTCTCCCGCGAGCCGATCCCCGCCTGGAAGTTCCGGCACCTTCCGGCGGAACTGCCGGAGGCCGCCCGACTGGAAGCCCGGGGTCGCGAGCGGGTCGCGACCCTCGGCTGCGCGCGTTGCCATGCCGGCGCGTTCCCCGGCGCGGACGGCCCAGCTCGCGGGCCCTCGTTCGCCGACCTCGGCCGGCGGGTGAACGCGGCGTGGCTGCTGTCCAAGCTCGACCATGCGGGCCCCTTGACGGAGATCGAGCGGAGGACGATTGCCCGAACCTTGCTCCAAGGCGGCAGTCCTCGGTCGCCGGATCCGGCCGGCGACCACCGCATGGGACGGCGCCACTTCGTCGGCCTCGGCTGCGCCGCCTGCCACTTCATGCCCGACGAGCCCCGAGAGGACCAGCCCGTCCAGGACCGGCTGCCGCTGGAAGGCCTCAACGACCGCTTCGGCCACGCGCAGCTCGCCGCCTTCCTCGAGAACCCGAAGCAGCGCTACCCGGACGGTCGCATGCCCGCGATTCCGTTGCCGAAGGACGCCGCGCGGGATATCGCCGCGTTCGTCCTTCTTTGGTCGAAGCCCGCGATGGCCGATGCGCCCCTGGACGAAGCCATCAAGCCCGACGAGGGGCTCATCCGCGCCAAGCACTGCGCCCAGTGTCACGAGCCGTCCGCGCCGATCAACATTCCGATCAAGACCTTCGGGGACTGCCGCGGCCCGCGCTTCGCCCTCGACGACGCGGCGAGGAAGGAACTCGCCGCCTATGCCGCCGTCGCCGCGCGCGAGCGCCACGAGTCGGAATTCGACGACCGTCAGCGACGGCTCCAGCGCGCCGGCTGCCTGCGCTGCCATTCGAGAGATTCCGAGCGGCCCTCGCCGATGGAGGAGGTGGGCAGCACGCTGGGCGGCGCGATGCTTCAGTCGGTGCCGTTCCTGAAGACGCCGCGGCTCTCGAACGCCTGGTCGAAGTACAGCGGCGAGTATCTCCTCGCGTCGATTCGGGACGGGGTGTCGGCCGTCCGGCACTCGAAGTACTCGTACCGCATGCCGCCCTTCGGCAATGAGGCGGTCGTCCTCGCGAGGGCGCTGGCGGATGGGGACGGCGACGATCCTGCTACGTCGGTGAAGGACTCGCAGGGTCCGCCGGATCCGACGCTCTCGCCGCTGGGTCCGGCGCTCGTCGGCTTCGGAGGGTACTCCTGCGTCTCCTGCCACATCTGGCAGGGCAAGTCCTTCGCCGAGCCCGATCCGGGCGCGATCGGCCCGGAGCTGACCAGCGTGACCCGGCGCATCCGGCGGGACTGGTTCGATCGCTGGGTGGAGGATCCCGCGAGGCTGCTGCCCGGCACGCCGATGCCCCAGATCTTCAAGCACGGCCTGCCCGCGACGCTCCCCGTGCTCGGCGGCGACGCCGCGAAACAGAAAGAAGCTCTCTGGGCGTACTTCTCGCTGGGCAAGGACGCGCCGGCGCCCAAGCCGCTGCCGCTCCTTCCGCTCGACATTCCGAAAGACGGGCCGCTCGTCGCGCAAATTCCGCTGATCCTGCCCGACAAGAAAGTCGTCGAGGCCCTCTGCGTCCTCTTCCCGTCGAACGATCTCCTCGTCTACGATGTCGGAACGCGCTCGGTCCGGGCGGTCTACGTGGGCGCCCGCGTGCTGCGCCTGGTGAAGGGTCGCATTCGCCAGTACCAGGTCGTCGGCACGCCGGTGAACACCGGGCCGCTCGATCCGCCCCCGGGAGAGTTCGAGGGCTACGACCGCTTGCCGGACGGCGTCCGCATCCGGGTCAAGGGATCGACGCAGGAGTGGCGGCTCTCGGGTCGGAGGCTGGGGCCGCTGGAGCTTCCTCCGGCGCTGCCCGCGCCGCCGGTCGAGACCGTTGTGCTTCAGGATTCGTGGAAGCCCGAGGGCAGTCTGGAGCAGCCGGGCTACCGCGCAATTGCGTATCCCCGGCCCAAGACGGCGTCGGGCGAGGATCTCGTCATGCCCGGCGCCATCGCGGCCGACCCGCGCGACGGCCGCGTCTTCGTCGCGTCGATGAAGCGCGGCGAGCTCTTCGTGGTCCGCGACCCGGACGACAGCGGGAAGGGCGCGACGTTCGAGGACTACACGGGCGGTCTTTACCAGGAAGCCTACTCGATGGTCGCCGAGAGCGGCGCGCTCTACGTGCTGCACCGTCGCAACCTGACCAAGATCGTCGACAGCGACGGGGACGGCAAGGCCGACCGTTTCGATCGCGTGGCCGCGCTGCCCCAGGACGTGGCGGACACCTACGACTACGCCTACGGGCTGTCGCGCGACAAGACGGGCGCGTTCACGATGACGTACGCGCCGCACGGGAACCGCGGCATCAGCGGGTCGGGCTCGCTGATCCGGCTGCGCGACGGCGGCAAGGTGGAGGAACTCGCCTACGGGTTCCGCAATCCGCTCGGGTGGTGCCAGGGTCCCGACGGCGAGACGTACTTCAGCGACAACCAGGGCGAGTGGGTGGCCACGAACAAGCTCTGCCGCATCGTGCCGGGCCGCTACTACGGCTTCCCGAACTCCCAGCAGAAGGAGCACGCGCAGAAGCCGGCCGCGAAGACGACGGTCTGGGTGCCCTACGGCTGGGCGCACTCGATCAACGGCATCACCTGGGACGCGACGGGCGGGAAGTTCGGCCCCTTCAAGGGGCAGTTCTTCATGGCCGAGCTGATGTTCGGCGGCGCCATCATTCGCGCGGCGGTCGAGGAGGTGAACGGCGTGATGCAGGGCAGCTGCTTCCCCTTCTGGGGGAAGGGGCTCATGGGCCCGGTCGTGCTGACCTTCGACCCGAAGGGCCGCCTCTGGGTCGGCTCCATCACCGAGCCGGGATGGATGGCGCAGCCCGACCGCGGCGGCGTCTTCCGGATCGACTTCACGGGGGAGACGCCGTTCGAGATGCGGGAGATCCGCGTCCTGCGAGACGGCTTCCGCGTGCACTTCACGTCGCCGGTGGATGCGAAGACCGCGTCGGATCCCGCGTCGTACCAGGTCGAGCACTACCGCTACGAGTACACCGGGGCGTACGGTTCTCCCGAGCTGGACCGGAGCCGCGCGTCGGTCGAGCGGGTGACCGTCGCGGCGGACGGGATGTCGGCGGACCTTGTGCTGCCGCCGCTGCAGCAGGATCGGGTCTACCTGATCACGGCTCGGGGCGTGATGTCGGCGAAGGGCGCCGCGCTCGTGCATCCGACGGGCGCCTACACGCTCCATGAAATTCCGCGCTAGGGTCCGGCTATAGTTAGGCGTGCGCGAGTCGGAGCTCATCGAGCGGTTCAAGCGCGGCGATCGATCGGCGTTCGATGCGCTGGTGGACCTGCACCGGGCCCGCGTCGAAGGGGTGGCCCGCCGCTTCCTGGGAGACGCCCACGAGGCGCTCGACGTCGCCCAGGACGTCTTCGTCGCCGCCTTCCGCATGCTGCCGGGCTGGCGTCCCGACGCCCAGCTCTTCACCTGGCTTTATCGGACGACGCTCAACCTCTGCGCCAAGCGGCTGCGCTCCAAGGGCAGGGTGCTGTCGCTGGCCGAGCCGCTGGCCGAAGGCAGGGCCGCCCCGGCGGCGCCGCCGGATCGGGGGGACCTGGCTCAGGTGATCGACGAGGCCCTCGAGTCGCTCTCGGAGAAGCAACGGGAGGTCTTCCTCGGCTGCCACGAGCAGGGCCTGACGCTCGACGAGGTGGCGGCCCGCCTCTCGATCGCGCCCGGCACGGCCCGCAGCCACCTGCACCGCGCCCTCGTCACCCTCCGCGACCGTCTCAAGTCCCGGCGCCTGCTTTGACTCCGCGATTCGCGTAAACCAAGCTTCGGGGTGGCGGATTAACTCCTTAGATGAGCAACGGGTGCAGCGAGTTTGAAGGGCTGATCGCCGCCGCCCTCTACGGCAGCCTCCAGCCCGCCGAACGAGCCCGGCTCGACCAGCACCTCCAGAGCTGCAGCTCATGCCAGAGGGAGGTCCAGGAGCTGGAGGAAACCGTCCGACGTATCGGCAGGCCGAGTGCGGAACCTGCTGATAAGCATGGAGATGCGTTTAACGCGGCGATCCGGAAGAAGCTGACCCAGAAGACCCATCGGAAGCTCGCCATCCGGAAGCCGCCGGCAGCCCGGCGCTTTGCCTGGGTTCTGCCCACGTCGATTGCCGCCGCGCTCCTGCTGACGGCCCTCGGGATCTTCCTGTCCCGGGAGAAGGAGCCCAGCATCGCTCCCGTCCGGGTCGTCTACGAGGAGCCGAAACCCACCCCGCCGACGCCGAAACCGCCGGTCCCCGAACCCCTGCCGGAGCCGGCGCCGGCCCCGACGCCTCAACCCACACCGGCCCCGGCGCCGGCCGTTCCGCCGACCCCGCCCGCGCCGGCCCCTGCGCCGCCTCCCGTCGAGAAGCCCGTGATCGTTGACGCGCCGACTCCCGCGCCCGCGCCGCCTCCCGCCCCGGCCCCACGCGAGACGCTGACCGTCATGGCCAGCATTGACGCGATGCACGGCGAGGTCGCGGTCCAGTCCGAGTCCGGCAAGGTCGCCGCCAAGCCGGAGCTCGGGCTCGTTCCCGGCCAGGAAATCCAGACCGGCAGCCGGTCGAGCTACGCGGTGATCAAGGTCAGCGATGGTACCCGCATCACGCTCGCGGCCGACACGAGCTTCCGGCTCACGAGCGATCTCAAGCCCGGCGCGGGCCGCGGCTTCCTCCTGTCGCGCGGATCGCTCCGGGCCGAGGTCGCGAAGCAGCCTGCCGGCGCGCCCATGATCTTCGCCACCCCGACCGCGGAGGCGCGCGTCCTCGGCACCGAGCTGGCGCTCCTCGCCGGCGCCGACGCGACGCGCCTCGAGGTCCGCAGCGGCAAGGTCCGCCTCACCCGCAAGGACGACGCCGTCTCGGTCGAGGTCGCCGCCGGTCAAGTCGCGGTCGCCCCGAAGACGGGCGCCTTCGCGGCGAAACCCGGACGCGTGACCGCCGGGCTCCAGGCGCTCTACCTGTTCCACGAGGGGCAGGGCGCCGTGATCCATGACGTCTCCGGCGCCGGCGCGCCGCTCGACCTCAAGATCCCGACGCCGCGCCTGGCTCCCTGGACCTCGCCGGGCCTCCGGCTCCAGGGCAACCTGCGCATCGACACGGACGGCGCCGCCACCCGCCTCATCGACGCGTGCCGCAAGACCCAGGAGCTGACGATTGAAGCCTGGGTCCTGCCGTCGAAGGCCGTGCCCGACTTCGAAGGCGCGCTCGTCGCGCTCTCGACCGACGTCCCCGACCGCAGCTTCGCGCTGATCCAGGGGGGCGGCACGTACGACGCGTGGCTCCGCACGTCGACGACCGACGGGAGCGGGCGCCCCGCGCTGTCGACCGGCAAGGGGGTCGCCGAGCCGAAGCTCACGCACGTCGTCTTCACCCGCACGGCGTCCGGCCAGGAGCGCCTCTACGTGAACGGCCTCGAGCGCGCGGCGCGCGTGCGGCCCGGGACCTTTGCCTCGTGGAACGACGCGCATCACCTCTACCTCGGGAACGAGAGCTTCGAGGAGCGGCCCTGGGCCGGGACCTTCCGCCTGGTCGCGATCTACAACCAGGCGCTCTCGACCGCCGAGGTCGTCCGGAACTTCAAGGGGGGTGCCGAATGAGCGCGCTCGCGCTCTGCCTCGCGCTCCTGCTGCAGGGGGAAGCGCCCCGCGCCTCGGACGCCGAGTTCCTCCGGCGCGCCACTCTCGACCTCGGCGGCACGATCCCGGGCTCCGACGAGGCCCGCGCGTTCCTCGCCGACCCGGACCCCGCCAAGCGCGAGAAGCTCGTCGAGCGCCTCCTCGCGTCGCCCGGCTATGCCCGGCGCCTGGAGCAGGCCGTCACGGTGATGTTCCTGGAGCGCCGCAGCGGCGGGAAGATTCCCGACCGACAGTGGAGCGAGTACCTGAGGAAGGCCTTCGAGACGAACGAGCCCTGGGACCGCATCGTCCGCTCCATGATCGCCGCGGACGGCCGCGAGGACGACACGCGTCCCGCGATGAAGCTGCTGGCGGACGGGGCGGGCGGCGACCCGAACCGCATGACGCGCGACATCTCCCGCCTCTTCCTGGGCCGCGACCTCCTCTGCGCGCAGTGCCACGACCATCCCAACGTGAAGGACTACAAGCAGGCCGAGTACATGGGCCTCTTCGCGTTCCTGAACCGGAGCAAGCTCCAGGACGATCCCAAGACGAAGAAGCCCGTCCTCGTGGAAGGCGCCGCGGCGGGGAAGGTCGAGTTCGCCTCGGTCTTCAGCCCCGCGAAGAAGCATCAGACCGCGCCTAAGCTTCCGGGGAACGACGAGGTCGACGTCCCGGCGTCGCGTCCGCGGGAGCTCCTCGCGGAGCGTCTCGTGCGGCACCCGCAGTTCGCCCGGAACAGCGTCAACCGCTTCTGGTTCCTCTTCATGGGCCGCGGGCTCGTGCATCCACTGGACCTGGACCACCGCGGCAACCCGCCTTCGGACCCCGTGCTCCTTGACGGGCTCACGGCGGGCTTCGTCGAGAGCGGCTTCGACGTGAGGCGCCTGGTCCGGACGATCGTGAGCAGCCCGGCCTACGGCCGAGGCGGACGCGCCGCGCCCTCCAAGCCGCTCTCCGCCGAGCAGTTGGCCTGGAGCGTCCTGACCGCCACGGGCTCGCTGGAGCGGGTCCGGAAGGCGCCCGCGGGGAAGTTCTCGGCGGGCAAGTACCTCAGCGGCAAGAGCGCCGAGCCGCCCCGCACGCTGGACGACGTCCTGCAGCTCTTTGTCGACGTCTTCGGCAACGCGCCCGGGGAGCCCGAGGTGGGCTTCCAGCCGTCGATGACGCACGCGCTCTTCCTGATGAACGACCGCCTCGTCCTCGACTGGCTGCGGCCTTTCGAAGGCGGGCTGGTGTCGCGGCTCTCGGGCCGCTCCGGCGACGCGGTCGCGGAGGAGCTCTACCTCAGCGTCCTCACGCGGATGCCGGACGCGGAGGAGCGGAAGGAGGTCGCCGCCGCGCTGGGGCGGAGCGGGAAGGGCCGCGACGTGGCGCTGGGCGAGCTCGCCTGGGCGCTGATCGCGTCGACCGAATTCAGGATGAACCACTGATGAGCTACGCGTGCGGCGGCCACGACCACGCGATCTCGCGGCGCCACGCGCTCGGCCTCCTCGCGGGCGCGGCGGGCGGGCTGCTTGCGCCGAACGTCGCCCGGGCGCTCCGCTCGAAGCAGCGCCAGGTGCTCATGATCTGGCTGGACGGCGGGATGAGCCAGCTCGAGAGCTGGGACCCGAAGCCGGGCGGCGACTTCGGCGGGCCCTTCCGGGCGATCCCGAGCTCCGTGCCGGGCGTCCACGTGAGCGAGCTCCTTCCGTTCACGGCGAAGCGGGTCCACCAGCTCGCGATCGTGCGCTCCATGCAGACCAAGGACAACAGCCACTCGGTCGGCGTCGGGCGCATCCAGCGCGGCGACCCCGTGAACCGCGGCGTCGAGTATCCCTACATGGGCTCGGCGATCGCGAAGCTCCTGGATAAAGGCGACAGCGGCCTCCCTCCCTACGTGCTGATCAAGCCGGGCTCCTCGGGATTCCTTGCGTCGGACGCCGGCTTCCTGGGCGGCCGCTACGGCGCGCTGGCGCTGGGCGACGGGCGCCCTCCCGTCCACATCCAGGGCGGCGTGGACGCGGAGCTGGAGGACGCGCGGCAGGCGCTGCGCCGCGCCGCCGACGCGCGCTACCGGCAGGGCCGCGGGGACGCGGACGTGGACGCCTGGGAGGGCTGCTACGATTCCGCGCTCAAGCTGATGCGCCGAAAGGAGCTCTTCGACGAGACCACGGTGACGCGCTCCGAGCGGGAGCGCTACGGCAGCCATCCGCTGGGGCGCCACCTGCTCCAGGCCCGACGCCTCCTGGAGGCCGGCGTCCTCTTCGTGAAGGTCTCGTCCTACCACTGGGACACCCACGCGGACAACTTCGCGATGCACCAGGAGCTGATGCCGCAGATCGACCGGCCCTTCGCGGCCCTCATCGACGACCTCGAGCAGCGCGGCATGCTCGACCACGTGGTCGTGCTCCTGATGAGCGAGTTCGGGCGCACCCCGAAGATCAACCAGCGCTGGGGCCGCGATCACTGGCCCGAGGCCTGGTCGCTCGCCCTCGCGGGCGCCGGCATCAAGCGCGGGGTCGTGACCGGGAAAACGACGCCGGACGGATCGGCCGTCGCCGAGAATCCGTACGACATCGGCCACGTCTTCCACACGGTCTTCCGCGCCGTCGGGATCAAGCCCGAGGAGACCTTCTACAAGCACAACGGCCAGGCGCTGGCGATCGCCCGCGACGACATGGGGCCGATCCAGGAGGTGCTGGCGTGAGGTCCGCGGCCGACCCCTCCAAGGCCTGGGAGATCAAGTCGTTCAAGCACGACCGGATCCTGAGCACGTGCAAGTTCGATCCGTCCGGCGAGGCCCTCTTCGCCGGCGGCTTCGACGGGAGGATCTACCGTTGGGCGACCGAGACGGGGGAGCGGAGCGTCGTCGGGAGCCACGTCACCTGGATCTCGGCGATCCAGCCGGGCCCGGCGAAGCGGCTCTATTCCGCCGACTATCAGGGCAACGTGAAAGGCTGGGAGCTCGGCACGCCGGAGGCGGCCTGGACGATCGAGCGCGCCCACCAGGGCTGGCTGAAGGCGTTCGCGCTCAGCCCCGACGGGTCGTTGCTCGCCACGGGGGCCCGGGACGGCGTCGTCCGGATCTGGAGGACGGCCGACGGCGCGCCCGTGAAGGAACTGAAGGGCCATGCCCGCGACATTTACAGCGCGGCCTTCCATCCCGACGGCCGCTCGCTCGTCAGCGGCGACTACGACGGGAAGATCCTCCATTGGGACCTGGCGTCCGGGACGCTCGTCCGCACGCTGGACGCGCCCGGCCTCGTGACGCGGGACCCCGACTTCCTCTGCGACGTGGGCGGCGTCCGCGCGCTCGCGTTCGACGGGAAGGGCGGGCGCCTGGCGGCGTCGGGCCTGAGGGACGCCAAGAGCAACACGTTCTGCCCGGGCGCGCCGTCGGCGATCGTGTTCGACTGGGAAACGGGGAAGGCGCTCACGACCGTGAAGGCGAAGGACGAGAAGATCGACGGCGGGATGACGGCCGTCCGCTTCCTCGCGGACGGGACCCTGGTCGGCTGCGCCGAGGGGCAAAGTTCGGGCGCGATCTCCTTCTGGAAACCGGGCGAGGCGGAGCCGTTCCACACGATCGGCGGCCAGAGCCTCTACGAAGTCGACGTCCGTCCCGACGGGATGGCGCTGGCGGGCGCATTCTTCGCGCCGATCGGCTCGGGCGGGAACGGCCGCGGGAAGGGCGACTATGTCCCTAACGGCGGCACCCTGAGGCTCTTCGGGCTCTACGAGAAGCCGGCCGCCCCCAAAGCGCCGGCCAAGAAGAAAACCCCATAAACGACACGGTGTGATTTATGGGGTCCTTGCCACCCCTGCCTCCTCAGAGGCGTTAGATAACGGGCTAGCCACACCACTAAGTTCTTACTCTTGATCGCGACCACGCTTGCGGTATAGGCTCTAGCCCACTACAGGAGGCGGGATCGATGGCGTTTCTTCTGTCGGCACTTCTCTTCCTCACGTCCGCCCAGACCGAGCAGGAGGTCAAGCACCCCATCACCGGCGTCTTCAAGGGGGAGATCAAGGACCCCGTGAAGAAGGACGTGATCATGAAGGTGGCCATGCAGGCCCCTTCGAAGCTCCCCGAGCACAAGGTCCTCGGCCTGATCGTCCTCCACCACGGCTTCAACGGGAACGAGAACAACTACTTCGGCGGCGCCGTCGAGTGCGCCAAGCGCCTGGGCCTGAGCGACCAGTACGTGATCATTGCGGGGAAGTCGCGGGGCGCGGGCTGGGACAAGGCCGACGACGAGTACGTGCTGCGGCTCATCCAGTGGGCCAAGGACACCTACCCGATCGACCCGCGGCGCGTCTACGAGTGGGGCAGCTCCAACGGGGCGGCCTTCGTCGGACGCTTCGGCTGGCACCACCAGGACCTCTTCGCGGCGGTCGTGGGCTACTGCGGCAGCTACAACAGCTTCCAGGACCCGCCCGAGTGCTACAAGGCGAAGCCCGGCCTGCCCGGGCCGGCCGCCGAGACGAAGACCGAGTGGTACTTCGTGCACGGCGGCAACGACAACCCCGACAACTCCCGGAAGGCGCTCGACGTCCTCAAGCAGAAGGGCTACCGCGGCGTATTCCGGAAGCTCGACGGCTACGGCCACACCGACATCTGGGACGGCCAGGGCCACCCCGACCTGAAGCTCGTCGACGCCGTTCGTGACGACTGGTTCCTCTTCATGCACTCGCTGCGGCACAAGGAGATTGCCCCCTCAAAGGAGGAGAAGGCTGCCCTCGCGGCCATGCCGGGCAAGATCAAGAGCGACAAGGCCCTGGTCGCCGAGGCCGCGCGGATCGGCGGCGTCCCCGCGAGCAAGCTGATCGACGGCGCGTTCGACTCGACCGAGGCCGACGTCCGCCTCGCGGCCGCGGAGTCGACCGAGAAGACCTTCTACTCGAAGGAGCTGCTGATCGAGCTCGTGAAGCTGAGCAAGGACAAGACCGAGGAGATGAAGCTCGCCGCCCTCCGGGGCCTGGGCATGGCGTCGAACTACCGCCACCCCGAGGCGCAGGACACGCTGGTCCGCCTCGCCCGGACGAAGAGCCTGGCGCTCGCCGAGCGAGTGGCGGCGGTCGAAGGGTTGGGCCGAACCGTGAAGCTCATGCTCCCCGGGAACTTCGAAGACAAGGCCGTGATCTGGACGCTGGTGACGCTGCTCGACGACGACGAACTCAAGATCCGGGAGGCGGCGTTCGCCGCGTTCCCGGTCTTCAAGGAGTTCGTCAAGGAGACCTACGACTACAAGCCCGACCTGCCGACCGCGGAGCGGAAGGCGTCGGTGGCGAAGTGGAAGAACTGGTGCACGAAGGTGGCGGGGCCCCTCGAAGGGAAGCCCTAAGGGAGGTTGAGCGGATGATGATCGCGAGCGGGATGGCGCTGCTGATGGCGCTGGCGCAGGCCGGCGGCGTGTCCAAGGGCGACCAGGAGATCAAGCACCCCTGGCACGGCGACTTCAAGGACGACTACAAGGATCCGAAGACCAAGGAGCTCATCATGCACTACCGCATGTGGGCTCCCGAGAAGCAGCCCGAGCAGAAGCACCTCGGCCTGATCGTCTGCTTCCACGGCATGAACGGCAACGAAGACCACATGACGGGCTTCGCCATCGAGGCGGCCAAGCGCCTCAAGCTCTCCGGCGAGTACATCATCATGGGCGGCAAGTCCAAGGGCGCCGGCTGGGCGACGAACGACGACAAGTGGCTGCTCCTCTGGATCGAGTGGGCCATGAAGACCTACCCGATCGACCCGCGCCGGGTCTACATCTGGGGCATGTCCAACGGCGGCTGGATGGTGAAGCGCTTCGGCTGGGAGCATCAGGACCTCTTCGCCGGCATCGTGTCCTACTGCGGCGGCGGCGTGGACTTCTCCGGCACGCCCAAGGGCGAGAAGGCGGCTCCCAAGGCCGGCCCCGGCAGCCCCGCCGAGACGAAGACCGAGTGGTACTTCGTGCACGGGGACGCCGACAAGGAAGTCGGCGTCGACTCCTCCCGCCGCGCCGTCAAGGAGCTCGGCGAGAAGGGGTACCGCTACGTCTACCGCGAAATCGACGGCGCGGACCACGGCGGCATCACGCGTTACCCGGAGGTCGCCGACGACGCCTTCCTCTTCCTCCACGCGCTGCGCCACAAGGTTGTCCCGGTGACGAAGGACGAGCGGACGAGCCTGACGTCGATGACCGGCAAGACGAAGACCGAGAAGCCCGACGTGGTCAACCCGATGCTGACCGAGCTCCAGCGGATCGGCGGCGCGCCCGCCGAGCGGGCGGTGAAGAACGCGCTCGACAACAGCGATGCCGAGGTGAAGAAGGCGGCGATCGCGACGACCGAGAAGACGCTCTACGGCCACGACGTCGTGATGGAGCTCATCAAGCTCCTGAAGGACAAGGACGACGCGGTGAAGACCGAGACCTACAAGGGTCTCGCGGTGGCCGCCAACTGGCGCTACATGGAGGCCCAGGAGATCCTCCAGCAGGTCGCCAAGAAGAAGGGCGCGGCCGTCGAGGACCGCGTGGAGGCCGTCCAGGCGCTCGGCAAGGTGGTGAAGCTCGACCTGCTGGGCAACTTCGAGGACAAGAACGTCATCTGGACGCTCGTCCTGTTGCTCGACGACGACGAGCTCAAGGTGCGCGAGGCGGCCTTCGCGACCCTCAAGGACGGGACCAAGGACACCTTCGGCTACACGCCCGACGCGGCGCCCGCGCAGCGCAAGACGTCGGTCGCGAGCTGGAAGAGCTGGTGCGACCAGAAGGCCGGGCCGCTGAACGGACCGGCAGGGAAGAGCTAGACGCCTACTTTCTCTTCCTGAGGAAGCAGATAAAGTCGCCGCCGTCGGCCTCGGCTCCGCTCCCCTGGACGTGGACCTTGGCGCCGTCGACGCGCATCGCCGTCACCAGCTCCCAGCCCTCGGCGCTGAGCTCGTCGAGCGGGTGAATCGGTCTCATCGGCGGCTTCCTCGGCCTGCCTTCGCTGGTGTATTCCGTCTCGACGATGTTGGCCGGCATCCGGACCACCCGGTACTTGGGCACTCCGTAGAGTTCCTTTTCCTGGGCCTGTCCGACCGCAAACGCGGCGCCCAGCACCATTGTCGCCAGCATCACTGAAAGCGAGCATTTCACCGCGGCGGTTTTCGCTCCCGGGCTCATGACCGTTCCTCCAAAACCGTGGATCGTCTTCCCGTGCTCAGGACACGGGACCCCGCTCGTTCTTGCAGGAATGCTCGCCCCATTTTCTTTTCCGCAAGAAGTTCCCTCCGGACGTGTCCTTGCCGATGAACGGTCAGGAGAAGAACGATGAAAATGATCGGCGGGATCTGTCTTTCGATCGCGGCCGCGATGTCGCTGGCCCAGGACGGCGATCAGGAGGTCTGGGACGCGGTCGCTCCCTATGAGAAGACGATTCGCGGAGTCGAGGGCGTGCTGGAGATCACCACCGGAGCAATCAAGGGCGAGCGCGGCGTCCTGGTCCGGGTCCGCACGAAGGAAGCCCGCGATACGCTGCAACTCCTGTTCAACGGCCGCGTGGGCGACTTTCCCCTGCATGTCTACCTCGGGACGGTGGCGGCCCCGGCGCCGGCCGCGGCCTGCGCGCACTGTCCGCTCCACTGTGGGACGTCATCCCCCGGGACGACCGCCACCAAGGGATCGCCGGGCGTGACGAAAGTCGACACGACTCGCCTCGACGATCCGGCGTACGCCCAGGAGCGCTGCGACATCATCCGGAAGTGGCTGGGACTCCCCAAGCTGGAGGAGGGAGACCCGCGATGCCGGGAGATGCTCAGCACGACGAACAATCCGGCGCGGATCAAGTGGGCGATCGCGCAGGGGTTCCCCCATTGGAGGTCGCAGGACATGCCGACGGCGCGCGGATCCGACTCCAGCGGCGTGGCGTGCCCGGAGCACGGCTCCCACAATTCGGGGGAACTGGTCTGCTACACGTGGATCAAGCACCGCCAGTTCTGCCCTCTGGGGACGAAGCAGGTCCTCAAGGAGATTGAGGACATGACGCCGTCCCAGGGGCCGCGGAAGTAAGGGAAAACGCAAGCCGGAAGGGGCGCAGGGATGAACCGCGCCCCGTTTCGTTCGTTATAGTCCTGGAGATGACCCGCCAGCGACTGACGAGCGGCTCCGGTGCGGTTCTCCTGGCCGCATTTCTCCTGCTGACGGGATCGGCGCTGGTCTTTGCCTTCGTTCCTCTGGTCGAATGCCATCGCTGCGACAGCGAGGGCCAGTTCTCCCGCGACGCGATCATCATGGGCAAGCCCGCCATCTACATCGACTACTGCGATTGTGGGACGTTTTGGAACGGCGGCAAGCGCGCAAAGATCAGCTTGCTCCGTTCGTTGATGAAACCGCAATCCCTCAAGATGGATCGCGGCGACCGCTAGGGGGAAGTCTTAGGGAGGCGAACTTCTCTTGCCGCGGCCGGGGCCCATCGGTCAAGATGTCTCCGGGATCGAAATCAGATAGGAGGCAGCATGTTCTTCGAATCGCACTTCAAGATGGAAGGCAGTTACGGCAAGCCGTTCGCGGCGTTCCCGAAGCCCGGGTCCAATACGTTCCTCGTCTGGTATTCGGACGAGCGGAACAACGTGTACTGCTTCGAGACCTGGATCGTGGGCAAGGACGCCGGCCCTCAGTCGCCGAAGCCCATCCTCGCCATCGAGCAGCCGCGGGAGACCGCTCGCCGCACGGCCCCTTAAGCAATACTTCGAAGGCCAAGATTCTCCCTGACTGGCCACGGAGGACACGGAGGGCACAGAGAAGACCTCTGCTCTGTGTCCTCGGTGTCCTCTGTGGCCAATTCCGGCCTAGAAACGCCCCCTAGCGCCGCCCCTCGAGGTAGCGTCTCGCGAACTCGGGGTCCGCGAGCAGCCGCGACAGGTCGCGGCCGAGGTCCGTGAAGAGACTCTGGTGGATCTTCGCCAGCTCCTCGGGAGAAGCCGGATTGGCCTTCCCCAGGACCGGCATGCGCTGGCGCCAGACGATCGACGACAGGAGCTCCTTCTTCAGGAGCTCCAGCAGGGAGATCGCGGCCGGCGTCATGAGCCCGATCGCGAGCGTGATCGACTCGCCCTCCTGTCCCCGGGCCGAGTGCCACCAGCCGGCGGGGATGTAGAGCCAGTCGCCGCTCCGGAGCACGCAGCTCCAGAAGGGCTGGACCTCGCGCTCGTACTTCAGGTCCTTCGGCATCTGCTCCAGCAGCGGCCAGGGGTTCACGGTGTTCTTCCGCAGCTGGTATTCCTTCGCGCCGTGGGTCTGGAGGATGAAGACGTCCTCGGGATCGTAGTGCCAGCTGAATCCGCTGCGCGACGCCGGCGTGCAGTAGACATGCACGTTTACGGCTGCCGCGAAATCCTCCCGGAATCCAGCCGCGAGGCGCTCCAGCTCGCGGTCGTGCCGCTCCGCGCTGCGGATCACGAGGGTATGGCCCTCGCCGAAGAGGCGCCGCGCCTCCGCGAAGGAGGGCAGCTGCCCGCCTTCCCACATCAAGCCCTCACGGGCCAGGAACGCGTCGACGTCTTTCTGCGCCAGGATCGCCTCGACCGCCGGCCAGCCCGCGAAGGAGGTGACGCCCGCCGCGCCCCCGGGCCGGGAATGCGGGAGCCGCGTGTAGACCTGGTCCAGGAACTGCCGCGGGGCCAGGTCGCCGAGGAGCCGTTCGATCACGGGGTGATTATACGAATCAGGAACCCCCCGCGCGCGACCGGTAGAGCGTGTAGCCGAACCAGAGGCCGTAGAAGAGGGTCACGACGGCCAGCGCTCCGCCGATCGACCAGGCGGCGGAGCCCGTGACCCTCCAGAGCAGCACCAGGAAGTCCCCGGCGATGCCGAGCGCGAGGAAGGCCATCGCCAGCAGCAGCATCCACGAGCCGACCCGGTGCAGCTCCTCCGTGTTCTCGCCGCGGGCGACGATGCGGTGGTAGGACGCGGGCGCCATGAGCAGCATGATCGAGAGCGCGGTGACGGCAAGGCTCGACAGGTGGATGACCTTGAGGGTGGGCGTGAGCTCCTCGAACTTCTCCATCAGCATGATCGAGAACTGGAAGCCGATGAGGGCCTGCGCGCCGGGCAGGACCATCCGGCATTCCATCAGAACTTCCTCGATCCGGTCCTTGAGGGGCGTCTGCTCGGGGTTGCCCCCGGTCTTCGCCGACGGGCCCTGCCGGCCGCGGAGGAGCTCCAGGCCGTACCACAGGAAGAGCGCCATTCCGGTCAGGAGGCCGCCGAAGACGAGCGCCGCGGGGTTGCCCACCACGATCTGGGAGGCGCAGTAGAAGTCGGCCCCCAGGCAGACCGCGAACGGGACCAGCGCGATCGCGGTCACCGACGACGTGAAGTCTTCCAGCCGAAGGGAGTTGTGGCCGCCCTCGACGAGGCGGTGGAAGGACGCGGGGGCCAGCAGAAGTGCGAGCGACAGCAGCAGGAGCCCGAGCGTGACGGCCCGGAGGATGCGGGAAGGCCCCGGAAGGGCGTCGAAGCCGTGCTGGAAGACCGACTGGTACTCGAATCCGACAATGACCTGGGCCACCAGCACGAGAATGCGGGTTTCGTTGAGCGAGTTCCGGATCCGATTGTTCAGTTCGGCCATGGTCGAGGGTCGGAAGGGCCCTCTTCTAGCTCGAGCGGAGCGCAGGGGGAATGTTACGTCGGGGGCCTAGCGGGCCGCGTCGAGGGCCCAGGCGCGGAGCGTCTCGCGCTCCTCGAGGACGTCGGCCGGGACCTCGAAGTAGGTCTTCAAGGTCATCCGTGCGTTCGGCTTGAAGGGCTTCATGCCCCGGTCGAGGTACTTCTTCCGGTCGCGTGGAAGTGTCCGGAAATAAAGTCGGCTCTTGAAGACGATCCCGAAGAAGCGGTCGCCGCGGTAGAGGCCGTAGCCGCCGAACATCGGGCGGATCTCCACCTCGTCCCCGAGCTGTTCCGAGACGTAGTCCCGGAAGGAGTCGCGCTTCTTCTTCAATCCTTCACGAGGAGAATGAGGGCTCCGAGGGCGCAGAGCACGAGACCCACGATCAGCTTCTCGTAGCGGTCGAAGAACGCGAACTGCAGCCGCTCGATGCCCAGCGAGGTGAGCCCCACCATGAGGAGCATTACGCCGACCGTGGTGATCAGCAGGACGAAGGCGATGAGCCCGATCGCGGTCCAGCCCGCGTGCGCCGATGCGACGATGAGGAGCGGGATCGACGCCGAGCAGGGGGAGACGACGAGGGAGAAGACGAGGGCCAGGACCGCGGTCTTCTCCGACACCGCCTTGTCCGACTCATGGTGGTGTCCGGCGTGGAAGAGGTGCGTCGCCAGGTAGATGGCGCCGAGGCCGATCAGGATGACGGCGCTGATCCGTTCGAGGGTGTCCTCGTGGTGGCTTTCGAGGATCGTGCGCCCGAGGGCGGCGAGGGCGATGCCCAGGGTGATGGTGGTGATGACGTGGACGGCGCCGGCGGCGGCGGTGACGCCGAGGGTCTTGCGGCGGGCCCAGCCCTGGGCCTTGCCGACGAGCACGAAGCAGAGCCAGTGGCTCGGGATCAGGGTGTGGAGGAGCGCGATCGTGAACGTCGACACCAGCATGACCGAGAGCTTTGCCATGGGGTGGGGATTATAGCGTTTGGAAATGAAAAAGGGCACCCCTTGCAGGGCGCCCTTTTCCGGAACTTGTCGATCGTCAGTCGGCCTTGGTCGCGTGCGGCAGGTGGCCGGACTTCGCGCACACCTTCTTGAGGCCGCCGCCCAGCGCGGAGGGCTTGCAGTCGTCTTTGTGCTTGAAGCCTTCCTCCATCTCGCCCTTGGCCCCGCACTTCTCGCAGACGTAGGAGATGCGGGCCTTATCCTCGGAAGGAGGATCCTGGACCTTCTTCTTCGGGTCGATGGGCTTCGGGACGAGCTTCAGGCAGTACTCGATCTCGGCGGCCTTCTGCTCGCAGCGCTTGCAGACATTGCCGCGGACGTCGTCCGGCCCGAGCTCGCGCTTGTCCTTCTCGCAGTAGTAGCCCTTGACGATCTTCTTGCAGTCGCAAGGGCCGGTCATCTCCTTGGCCTTTTCCTTGTCCTTCTCCATCTTGGCCAGGATCGGCTTGAGCTCCGGGACGTTGGCGGCGTACTTGTCGGGATCGCCGGCCCACTTGCCCTTGCAGTTGCCGCAGCAGAAGCCCACGACGACGCCGTGGTACGTGGCGTTCAGGTCGGGCTTGGCGGGCTGGTCCGTCTTGACGGGGCAACGCGCGTTGACGATTTTCCCGGCCTGGGCGGCCAGGGGCGCTACGAGTAGAAGTGCTACAAATGCCGATGAAATGATCCGCCGCATACAGATCCCCTCCAACGATACCTACTTAACGCAGGAGAGGGATGGGCGGTTTCGAACATATGCGAACGGTTATGGGCCGGGGGCCGGACCCCGGGGACCCGGGATCCGGCCTCGGCCCCTGGAAGCCGGGGGTTACTTCTTCTCGCCGCCGTGCGGCGGATTGCCCGACTTGGCGCAGACTTTGATGACGTTCTTGCTGGCGCAGTCCGGCTTGTGCTTCACTTCGCCGGAGGAGTCGCCCGTCTCCTGGCAGCCGTCGCAGTAGTAGGTGATGCGGGCTTTGTCCTCATAGGCGAAGTCGTAGAGCTTGCCTTCGTAGAGGATGGGCTTCTCGCTGCGCTTGTCGGGCTGGCCGTCGACCATGTAGTACTTTTTCACGCAGAGGTCGATCTTCTTGGGCTTTTCCTCGCAGCGCTTGCAGACGCCGTTGCGCATGTCCTCCTGGGCGAGCATGCGGTCGCACTTGAGGCAGTAGACGCCCTTCACGATCTTCTTGCAGTCGCAGAGAACGTCGGGCTTCTTGAAGGGCGCGCCCGGCTCGGCGGGCTTGGGCTCCTCCTTGGGCTTCTCGGGCTCCTTCGGCTTCGGCGGGGGAGGAGGAGGCGGCGGCGGCGTCATCTTGGGCTTCTCGGGCTCCTTGGGCATCGCCGGCTTCGGCTTCTCCGGCTCCTTCGGCATCGCGGCCGGCTTCGCGGGCTCCGGCTCGGCAGGCTTCGGCGCCTCCTTGGGCTCCGCCTTTGCGAGCGAGTTGTCCGGCTCGGCAGGCTTCGGGGTCTCGGCGGGGCGGTTCGCCTTGGCGGTCGCCGCGTCGGCCTCGGCCTTGCGCACCTGCTCCAGGGTCTCGGGCTTGTACATCAGGTACCGGTAGTGCTCGGTGCCCTTGAACTTGGGCGCCTGCAGGCGGTAGTGGTCGGCCGCGATGGTCCACTTCTTCTCGTCGCTGAGCTTGCGGCCGTAGTCGTCGATCGACTTGAATTCCTGGTTGATCCGGTCGCAGACCTTGGCGACCAGGCCCCCCGCGGCGGCGCCGTCGGTGCTGGCCTTCAGGTCCTTGAGCGCCTGAAGGGCGTCGCCGAAGCGGGAGTCGCGGAGCGCGCTGCCGATGCGGGCGTCGACGCTGGCGAAGTCGTCGCGGCCGATCTGCTCGGCGCGGCGCTGCTTCAGCTTGCCCAGCAGCGTGTCGAACTCGGGATAGAGGGTGCCGTGCTTCTCCGCGAGCGAGGTCGCCTCGGTGATGATCGAGTCCTCGACGGGGTCGGCCTCGGCGGTCTTGGCGAACTTCTTGTACTCGGCCTCCGCCAGGCGGTAGGGCTCGGATTCCTTCTGGAGCTTCAGTTGCCGGGCTTCCTCGTCCTTGTAGCGCTGCTCCTCGTACTTGTTGTATCCCCAGACGCCGCCGGCGGCGATCCCGAGCAGCACCAGGATGGAGGCGGCCTTGCCGACCCAGGTGGAGCTGTTGCGGGCGATGGCGCGGCGAGTGATCTTCTTGCGCTCCTCGTCCATGGATTGAGCGGAGCGGCGCTCCGTGATACGGGCTGAAGGAGAGGGGGCCGTCGGAACATACGCCGGCGCCGCGGGAGCCGCGGGTGCGGGCGCGGGCGCGGGGGCAGCTGCGGCCACGGCGGCCGGGGGCGCCACGACCGCCGCCGGGGGCGGCGCGGCGGCGGGGGCCGAGCGGCCGGCCGGGGTGTCCAGCGCGAGGACGAAGATGGTGCTCAACCCGATCGTGATCTCGTCGCCCTTGCAGAGGACGTGCGTGTTGACATCCTTGCCGTTCACCTTGGTGCCGTTGCCGGAGCCCAGGTCGTTGACAAGGTATTCGTCGTTGACCTTCTCGATCTTTGCGTGTTTGCGCGACGACTTCTTGTCGTTGAGGGGGACGAGGTTGTCCGTCGAGCGCCCGATCGTGATCTCGGACTGACTGAACTCGACTTCGCGGCTTTCCTCGCCGGACTTCACCAGAAGCTTGATCATTCCCGCCTCCAAGCCCCGAAGGGGACTGGGTATCAACCCTTTACGGCTCGACAGTATAGTAGTACTACGCTCCCCGCGGTCAATGCGTTGTAGGAACCCTTACTTGATGGGCTCCCCGCCGTGGGGCTGGGTCCCGGACGCCTCGCAGGTCTTCACCGCCTTCTTGTCGTGCGCCTTGGCGTCGTGCTCGATCTTGGCCTCCTCCCGGGCGGTCTTTCCGCAGCCCTCGCAGCGGTAGGCCAGGGGGGACTTGAGGGTCTCCATCTTGCAGCAGAACTTGCTCTTGCAGCAGTTCTCCAGGTGGGGGCCCTGGTTGTGCATCCCGCAGCGGGGGATCCACTTCTTGACGCAGACCTTGATCTTCTCGGTCGCGGTCTGGCACTCCTTGCATTTCTCGCCTTCGAGTTGCGCCGCCTCCCGGGGCTTCTTGCACTTCGGGCACCAGACGGCGTCCTCGACGGTGGCGACGTCGCAGGGGAGGCCGGGCTTCTTCTCGGCGTCCTGGGCGGCCAGGGACAGTGCCAGGACCCACGCCACGGCCAGGGTGCGAGCGATCATCGTCATCTCCCGTATTAGACTACCCATGAAACACGCCCCGTGCAGGAACTGTTGCGAATTGGCTGGCCCGGGGGCGCTTGTTATAATCCGCCGATGGACCACTTCTACGCGGTAGTCATGGCCGGGGGCAGCGGCACCCGCTTCTGGCCCCTCTCCCGGAAACACCGGCCCAAGCAGACCCTGCCCATCCTCGGCCCCGCCACCATGGTGCGGCAGACCGTCGAGCGGCTCTTCCCGCTCTTCGATCAGCGGCAGGTCTACGTGGTTACCGCGCGCGAGCACGCCGACGTCGTCCGGCGCGACCTCGACATCGTCCCGCAGGAGAACATCATCGACGAGCCGATGGGGCGCGACACGGCCGCCGCGATCGGGCTGGCCGCGACCTTCCTCCACTGGCGCGACCCCGAGGCCGTCTTCGCGGTCCTGCCGGCGGACCACTTCATCGACGACCCGATCCGCTTCCAGAACGCCCTGGCGCGGGGCCGCGAAGCGTCGCTCTCGGGCGGCCTCGTCACCTTCGGCATCAAGCCCCGCTACGCCGCCACCTGCTACGGCTACCTCCAGCGGGGGGAGCGGGCGGGAGACGTCTTCCGGGTCCGCCGCTTCTGCGAGAAGCCCAAGGCGGAGATCGCGAAGGACTTCCTCAAGAGCGGCGACTACTACTGGAACGGCGGGATCTTCGTCTGGCAGGCGGCGTCGATCCTCGCCGAGATCAAGCGCTGCCTCCCGGAGCTGTCGGCGTCGCTCGAAGAAATCCGGAAGGCTCTCGGTAGCAGCCGCCTGCCCTCCGTCCTCGCGCACGAGTACGGAAAGCTCCAGCGCGTCTCCATCGACTACGGCGTGATGGAGAAGGCCGCCCAGGTCCTCATGGTCGAGACCGACTTCGAGTGGGACGACGTGGGCTCGTGGAGCGCCGCGGCGGATCGCCGCAAGAAGGACGAGGGCGGCAACGCGGTCGACGGCAAGGTCCTCGCGGTGGACACGAAGGACTCCCTCGTGCTCTCCTCGGACCCCAACCACCTGGTCGGCGTGCTGGGCCTCGAGGGTTTTGTCGTGGTCCACACGCCCGATGCCACGCTCGTCTGCCCGAAGAACCGTTCCGAAGAACTCAAGAAGCTGGTCGAACAGATCCAATCCAAGGGGCTTGAAAAGCATCTGTAATGCGCGGGGCCCCCGGATCGCCTTGCCTCAAGCTTAAGTCGTCCTCTATCGTATCAATGGGGTAGCGGTGAGAGTTTTGGCTGTTGACTTGGGCACCAAGCGTACGGGCTTTGCGATCAGCGATCCCCAGGGCAAGATGGCCCTCGCGCTGCCGACGCTCCAGGACGTCACGGCCGTGGACGTCGCCGCGCTGGTCGAGGAGCACGGCGCCGAGGAAGTGATCGTGGGATTGCCGCTCAACATGGACGGGACGACCGGGCCCAGCGCCCGGCGCGCGCTGGACTTCATCGACGAATTGAAGATCCATGTCAGCGTCCCCGTCGTTCCCTGGGATGAGCGGCTGTCGACCGCGGAAGGGCAGGCGCGGCTGCGCCAGGCGGGGCTCGACCGCAAGGACCGCCACAAGCGCGCCGACGTCGCGGCCGCCATCGTCATCCTCGAGAGTTACCTCCGGAGGTCGTCATGAGAGCTCTGCTGGCGCTGCTCGTCGTCCTGGCCCCGGCCTCGGACGCCTGGACCACCCTCAAGTGCGGCGACGAAGAGGTTCGGGTCTTCCGGGATTCCTGGGGCATTCCGCACATCTTCGCCAAGACCCCGCGCGGCGCCTTCTGGGCCCAGGGCTACGTCGAGTGCGAGGACCGCTTCTACCAGATGGATCTCTTCCGTCGCGGGGCGAAGGGCCGGGCCTCGGAGCTGCGGGGCCGCGACGCGGTCGCCAGCGACCGCGACCGCCTCCGCCGCGGCTATACCGAGGACGAACTGAAGGCGATGTTCGAGTCCGGCGGCGAGCGCTTCCGCGCCGCGGTCGGCGCCTACACGGACGGCGTGAACGCCTGGCTCCAGTCGGGTGCCGCGCTCCCGCCCGAGTACGCCGCGCTCGGCGAGAAGCCGCACCCGTGGACCGTGACCGACTGCGTGGCCGTGGGCGTCGCGATGGCGCGGCGCTTCGGCGAGGCGGGCGACACCGAGCTGACCGCCGCCCGGGTCCTTTCCGAGCTCACGAAGAAGATCGGGGCCGACGACGCGCGGAAGGTGATGGGCGACCTCCTGCGCGAGAAGGACCTGGCGGCGCCCACGACCCTGAACGACTACACGCGCGCGAAGCGGGACGCGAGGAAGGGCTGCGCGCCCGGACCGCTGCCGAGCGACGAGGCCTACGCGCGCTACCGCGCCGACCTCGACGAGATCCTGGCCTCGCGGTCCGCGATGGGCATGCCGATCTACTTCGGATCCAACGCCTGGGTCGCCGCTCCCAAGAAGTCGACGAGCGGCAACCCGCTCCTCTACGGCGGCCCCATGATGGGCTTCGCCACGCCGTCGATCTGCAACGAAGTCCACCTGGTCGCCGAGGGCCTGCAGGTCGGCGGCATGACCTTCCCGGGCGCCCCGGGCGTGATGATCGGCTGGAACGAGCGGCTCGCGTGGACGACGACGTCCGGCGGCGCGGACCTCGTCGACGTCTACGCGCTGGAGCTCAACCCCGAGAATCCCGAGGAGTACCGCTACCACGGCGAGTGGAAGAAGTTCGACGTCCTGGACCGCGAGATCAAGGTCCGCGGCGGGGACGTCGAGAAAGTCCGGGTCTACCGCTCGGTCTACGGGCCGATGGCCGCCGAGCCGGACCTGAAGTCCCACCGCGCCTACACCATGCGCATGTCCTTCTGGAAGAGCGAGCAGAAAACCTTCGAGGGCGTGCTCGACCTCGACTTCGCGGGCAACGTCGAGGAGTTCCAGGCCGGGGTCCGCAAGATCGTCACGAGCCACAACTTCTTCTGCGCGACGCGGGACAAGCATATCGGCTTCTGGTACTGCGGGGCCCACCCGGTCCGCAAGGCCGGTCACGACCCGCGCTTCCCGGCGGACGGCAACGGCGGCATGGAGTGGGAGGGGATCCTGCCGGTCGAGAAGTGGCCGCAGAAGGTCGACCCCGAGTGGGGCTACTTCGCCAACTGGAACAACAAGCCCTCGGCGGACTGGCCCTACGCGGGCTTCGGCCAGATCTTCTGGGGGAAGAAGATCATCGACGTCCTCGAGGCCGAGGAGAAGCTGAGCGCCGAGCGCTTCGGCCAGATCGCCCGGCTGACCGCCTACCACGCCTACCTGGCGGACTACTTCGTGCCGATCATCCTCGAGGCCGCCAAGGAGAGCGACGACGCGGACGTGAAAAAGGGCGCCGAGCTTCTCGAGAAGTGGGACCACATGAACCTCGACGGCGAGGCGGCGCCGCTGCTCCTGGACCGCTGGGTCCGCTCGATGATGGCCCGGACCTTCGGAAACCTGGTAGACCCGACGCTGCTCATGAGCCGCGACGTCCAGCGCTTCCTGGTCGACCCGCTGCTCTACCTCCTCCAGGGGGACCGGAGCGTCGTGCCCCTGCAGTACGACTACACCCGGAAGCGCGACCTCAAGGGCCTCGCCCGCGACGCGCTCAAGGACGCCATGAAGGCCGGCGCGGAACCGCTCGCGTGGAAGGAGCCGCTGATCGATTTCGGCGGCGACGTCGGCAAGGCCAAGTCGATGCGCGGCCGCGGCACGTTCCAGATGGTGGTCGAGATGACGCCGCAGGGGCCGCGGGCTATGACCCTGTCGGCGCCGGGGCAGAGCGAGCGGAAGGATTCCCCGCACTACAAGGACCAGCTCGACCTCTTCAGCACGTGGGGTTACAAGCCCTTCGTCTGGAGCCGCGAGGAGATGAAATGAGGAGCGCCGCGATCCTTTCCCTTCTCGCGATCCTCGGCTGCTCCTCGGCGCCGCCGGCGCCGCGCCCCGTCCCGCGGGTCGTCCTCGAGGCCCACACGGGCGAGGTCCACGCGGTGGCGTTCTCGCCCGACGGCTCGATGTTCGCGTCGGCCGGCGCCAAGGCGTCGAACCCGGTGGCCGACGAGATCACCCTCTGGACGACCGCCACCGGAGACCGGCGCCTGACCTTCGCGAACTACAAGGACATCGTCTCCTGCCTCGCGTTCTCGCCGGACGCAAAGACGCTGGCGGTCGGATCGAGCGGCGGCCGCCTGGCCCTCCTCGAGATCGAGTCCGGCACGGAGCGGAGCTTCTTCGCGGGCCGCGCCGGCCGCGTGGCCCGGCTGTCCTTCTCCTTCGACGGCAAGGTCCTGGTGTCCGTGGTGAACGCCGAGGAAGACAAGGAGATGGTCGAGGTCTGCCGCTGGGACGTCCAGCGGGGCGAGTCGCGGGACACCTTCACCGCGGACGCGACCGCGCCGGTGGCGCTCTCGGCCGAAGGCGGCTCGCTGGCCTGGTCGGTCCCGGGACCGCCCGCCGGGATCCGGGTGCTCGACCTGGAGACGAAGGTCGAGCGGAACTTTCCCAGGATCGGCGTGCAGCGCGGCGACTCCATGGTGTTTTCGCCGGACGGACGCTGGCTGGCGGCCGTCCACTACGAGGACTGGAACCCGTTCCCCAACCGCTGCCCGTACCTGTACGTCATCGACGCGCTGACCGGCCGCATCCGCCTGAGGTCGCCGCGGCCCTTCGACGCCCGGCGGGGCCTCGCGCTGTCGCACGACGCGACGCTGCTCGCCCGCGGCGTCGAGCAGGGGCTGCAGATCTGGGACCTCAAGACGCTGGAAGTACGCGCGAATGCCGGCGACTCCCCGTCGCACAGCACGGGGGCGGAGCTGCTGGCCTTCTCCCCCGACGACCGGACGCTTGTCTCCACCGACGGCCACGGGCTGCTGCTTCTCTGGGACGTGCCGCGCCTGCTGGAAGGCAATAGGCCCTAGGCTTATTTGATGCGGGCGCGGACGGCGGCCACTTTGGGGGAGACGTCGGCGGGGAGCTCGCCCGCGGAGCGGAAGACGTCGCGGAGCCGAAGGTCTTCCGCCGCCTCCTGGATCGACTTGCCGTCCAGGAAGAGCGCCATGCAGCGGTAGATGCCCAGCAGCAGCGCCAGGTCCTTCTGGTCGGGCACGCCCAGTCGGGCGCGTCGCTCCGACGTCCAGAGCCGGTCCAATTCGTCCGAGAGCCGGCGGATGTCGGCGATCGACCCGGGTCGCGCGCGGGCCTCGTCGAGGACCTTCTCGTCGATCGGGAGCTTCGCCTTGAGGGCGTCGAGCTGCTCCCGCAGCCCCGCGCGCTCGTGGGCCTGCAGCAGATCCAGGAAGGACCGCTCCACCAGCTTGAGCTGGTCGATCAGCTTCACCCGCTCGGCCCGCTCGGCCTGATTCACGGTCTGGACGAGACGCTCGGCCTCCTTGAGACGCTCGTCCTGCGCCCGGTCGCAGAGCACCGTGAAGTCGGACCCGAACTTCGCGGCGTCGATCGCGAGGCGCTCGAACTCCGCGGGCGCGCGCTTCTCGAGCCAGCGGTCGAGGCGCCTCACCCAGTGGAACTGCTCCGACAGCAGGTCCGCCGGAACCTTCTCGCAGGCCTGCAGGCAGGGCTCGACGTGCTCCTTCCGGAAGCCCGCCTGGTCGATTCGCGGGAGCACGCCGGCCAGGGTCCCGACGGCCGAGCGCTGATGGTTCTCGGCCTCGCGGCGCACGTCCGCCGCCAGGCGCTCGGCGTCGGCCGGTGCCTTGGCGCGGAGCAGGTCCAGCGCGCCGGTGTAGTCGTGACGGTCCAGGAAGGGCTTCACGTCGACGGCGGGTTTCGGCGGCGGCGGGGCGGGGGGCGCCGGGGCCGGCTCCTTCTTCAGCGCCGCCTTGCGGGCTTCGGCCAGCGCCGCGCCGCTCGACGGCGACTTCTGGAAGTAGCCCACCGCGCGCTCCGCGTCGCCCGCCGTCATCGCGATCTCGCCCGCGAGGCGGTAGGGGAAGAACGGGATGCGGTCTTTCACTTCGCCCTTGTCGATGCCGCGCGTGACGCGCACCGCGATGGTCGCTTCGATCACATTGCGGAGGCGGGCGGGCAATTCGGCGTCCATCGTCTTGAGGACGGGGTCGATCGCCTTCAACGCCTCGGCGGGATCCTTGCGCCAGGTCTTCTCGATCGCCTGAACGGCCTTCACGTGGACGGCCACGGACTTCTCGTAGTCCGTGTCGTCGACACGTTCCTCGGATTGGGCGAGGAGGATCAGGACGGCGGCGACGAGCTTCATCTCAATCAAACTGGTAGGTGAACCCCAGGCCGAACAGGTACTGCGTCTCGCCGAAGAGTTCGACCGCGAAGTCGATCCCGCTGGTCCGCGCCTCGCCCTCCCAGGTCTTCCGGGTCCAATAGAACCCGAGGCCGAGCGTGAGGATCTCGACGCGGTCGCCCTTCGTCTCGATCTCCAGGCGGCTGGTGCCGACGCCCGGCAGGTTATTCTTGTCCTTCCAGGGCGTGTCGTAGGACTTCAGGCCCGCGCGGGCGAAGAGCCGGTTCTTCTCCCCGACCTTGAAGCGGTACTCCGCGCCGAGCGAGAAGGAATACGTGTTGCGGAAATGGTCGATGCCCGGGTCGGGCTGGCCGACGGAATTCTCCCACCCGATCCACTGATGGTCGAGCGTGATCCGCA